>AUXO013343225.1_pt1 | contig 10875 bp, 7 predicted proteins | sample 768731 | NCBI WGS metagenome assembly AUXO01 (sample SAMN02715735, study PRJNA202380) | gut metagenome | biome: sheep rumen | host: Ovis aries | place: New Zealand: Palmerston North
ACATCAACGTCTTCTTTCCACATGATGGCAACGCCTTCACGCACGTCATCTGCACCATAGCAGTTAACTTTTGCACGATCACCATTAGAATATGGTGTACGGCTTAATTCTTTGACTTCACCAGTGAAATAATCAAACTGAGTTTCTACATAAGTGAAACCATTGATACGTGAGATGATCTTAGCAGCATCTTTTCCTAAACCGTTTAAGATAACTCTTAATGGGTTCTTACGTACTTTGTTTGCGTTTAAAGCGATTTTGATTGCACCTTCAGCAGCTGCGAATGATTCGTGACCTGCTAAGAATGCGAAACACTGAGTTTCTTCATCTAATAATCTTGAGCCTAAGTTACCATGACCTAAACCTACTTTACGGTCATCAGCAACAGAACCTGGGATACAGAATGACTGTAAACCAACGCCGATTGTTTTAGCAGCGTCAGCAGCTTTCTTATCACCATGTTTTAATGCTAAAGCAGCCCCTACAGTGTAAGCCCAGCAAGCATTTTCAAAACAGATTGGCTGAGTTGATTTTACAATGTTATAAACATCGATACCAGCATCGTCGCAGATTTTTTTCGCTTCTTCGATGTCTTTGATTCCATATTCGTTGAGAGTTTTGTTAATTTGGTTAATACGTCTTTCGTAACCTTCAAATGTAATTGCCATTATCTTATTCTCCCCCTATTATTCTTTTCTTGGATCAATGTACTTAGCAGCATCTGCGAATCTACCATATGTACCAGTGGCTTTCTTGATGGCTTCATTTGCATCCATACCATCTTTAACCATATCCATAACTCTTCCTAAGTTTACATATTCGTAACCGATGATTTCGTTGTTTTCATCTAAAGCGTTACGAGTGATATAACCTTCAGTTAATTCAAGATATCTTGGGCCTTTTGCTTTTGTTGCATAAGAAGTACCAACCATTGATCTTAAACCTTTACCTAAGTCTTCAAGACCAGCACCAACAACTAAGCCGCCTTCAGAGAATGCAGACTGAGTACGACCGTAAACGATCTGTAAGAATAATTCTCTCATTGCAGTGTTGATGGCATCACATACTAAGTCAGTATTTAATGCTTCAAGAACTGTACGACCTACTAATGCTTCAGCGGCCATAGCTGCAGAATGAGTCATACCTGAACAGCCAACAGTTTCGATTAAAGCTTCTTCGATAATACCTTCTTTAACATTTAAAGATAATTTACAGCATCCCTGCTGAGGTGCACACCAGCCGATACCATGAGTATATCCATTGATATCAGATACTTCTTTAGAGTAAACCCATTTTCCTTCTTCTGGGATAGGTGCACATCCATGATGAGCTCCCTGAGTAACAGTGCACATGTTCTGCACTTCACTACTATAGATCATTGTTTTTCCTCCTTGTTTTTATTTACGTCCCTTTTGCCATCCGCTACCATACAAATGGCATGACGCGATCTAGAGTTTTTTAACCCTCGGAAACAAATTTTCCTGTCTATATGATATCGCTAAACTTCTTTTTTTTAAAGACTTTTTAAGTAAATTTGTAAACTTTTTAATTTATCATTTTATATTCACATCTTTTATGTTTTCGCATTCAATGTGAATATTTTTATCTCTATTTTATCACTATTTACAAAATACCCTATTAACCTATCTTAATTGTATAGATTAAAGCCTAATTAAACGTCCATCATGAGCGGAGCGCCGATGGGAAATAGAAAGCACGGTGCGCCCTTTACTCACCTGATCTAAAGCATGCATCACCTTTTCCTCTGTTTCCTTATCAAGTGAAGCGCTCATCTCATCTAATAATAGAATTTCCGGATCACAGACGATGCTGCGGGCGATCATTAAAAGCTGCAGCTGCCCCTGAGAGAAATTGACATCTTTCATCGGCGTCTCAAGTCCCTTAGGCAAACGCTTTATTTCATCCGTTAAAGACACCATGGTAATAGCCTTTTCAATCATCTCATCAGTAATATTCTCATCATAAAGGGTCATCTGATCTTTCACGCTTCCTTCGACCAGAGTCACGCCCTGTTGACATAAAGCAATAAAATGACGCTGATTGGCGTTATGTAAATCAGGCGTGTGGCCAGCTAGTAAAATTTGACCACGCCATGGCTGATAGAGGCCTAACAATAACTTAAATACTGTACTCTTGCCCTTACCGGTCCGGCCAACAAAAGTGACATGTTCCCCTTTTGCGACATCAAATGAAAAATCTTTTAAGACCGGTTCATCCTTATAGCCAAACGTCACATGATCAAAATGGATATACGGTCCGACGCCTTCATAGCTTGGCATTGTTTGCTCTGCAATCTTTAAAAAATCCTGCATCCGACTCATCCCCGCTAAAGCTTCCTGAATGCTTTGGATTTCCATGCCAATCGATTCTAACGGGGCAAAAAGCTGTCCGATATAGGCAATTAAAGCAACCGCATTGCCCGCACTAATACCAAATAATAATCGCATTTTATAGCCTTGGGCTGCTCCGATCATGAGTAAACCGATGACAACGGCTTGAATGGTGAGAATCATTGGTGAATAGACACTATCCAACAAATTTGATCTGTTTTGAGCCTGATAAGAATCTTCAATGTATGTATCATATTTATTTTCCATGTAATCTTCTTTTTCAAAGATATGAATCATTGATAAAACCCGCAGTGTTTCCGGAATATGATGATTGACTTTCGCTATCGCTGCGCGATTTTGCTTTTGTGAAGACAAAGAAGATTTCTGAAAATATCTGGTCAGAAAGACAATGATTGGCATAACGATCAAGACGATCAGACCTAAACCAATACTACGCGTAAAGATCACAATCAAGAGGCCGATCAGCTGAAAGCCATCTGCCAGCATTCCCACAATGCCATCACTATAAAGACTATCAATGGTATCCGCATCATTGACAAAGAGTGAAGCGATCTCCCCGCTTTCATGATCTGTCAAATAAGAAGTTGGCAATTGATTAAGCTTCTTAGCTAAGGCGCTGCGCATACCATGGGTCAGTTTCTGACCAAAAACTGTGATCGCGATATTTTGCATTGACGCGAAAAGATCACTTAAGACAATCAATCCCAGATACCCTAAAGCCAAAAGCAAGGAAACATCTTTTTGCGTTGTCAGATGATTGACAATGTTTTCTAGCGCCAACGGTGGTAATAATGACGTGGTAATACTGAAAGTTATCAGCACTACCATCAGGATAAATAGACGCTGATGGGCATGAATAACCTCTTTTACAATCTTACGCATGGTCCTTTCCTCCTTCAATGAGTTTGACATAATGAACATTTTTGGCCATTAAGGCATCATGCGTGTCTACCTGCACTTTATGGTCATCGATAAAAACCACCTGATCAAGCTGCGGCAAAATGCTGAGACGATGGGTCATAATTAAAATGATATGACCAGACAGCTTTCTTAAATGATCCAAAATCTTTTGCATCGTCGCCTCATCGACCGCAGAAAAAGGATCATCTAAGATGATAATAGGTTTTATGTGCGCTAACGCACGCGCTAAAGCTACGCGGGCGGCCTGACCGCCTGATAACGTTAAGCCGCCATTGCCAATCATTGTATCCATACCATCTTTAAAATGACTGACCTCTTCATCTAGACAGACCAGCTTTAAATACTCAGCCACGTCGATCTCATCACCTAAACTGATATTGTTAGCGATACTGTCACTTAGCAGCATTGGATCATGGCCCATATAGGTGATCGTTCCATGCCTATCATGGGGCGAAAGACTTTTAAGATCTTGCCCATTAATATAAATACGCCCCTGATAATTGGCTTCGCCAATGAGCGCTTTCCCTAGTAAGCTTTTCCCGCTGGCGACTTCACCGGTAATACCAATCATTTCATTTTGATGAAAGGTCATGTTTATATCACTAACAGCCGTTTCCTGATGACCAGGATAATACACCATGACCTGATCAAAAGATAAATCTTCTAAAGTATTGAGATGATTTGGATAATTGTCATGAATAGGATCAGCCATTAAAGGCTGCAGACGCCCCCAGGAAACTTGCGCTTTCTGCACCGCATTAAAGAGTTTAGCCGCATGGGAGACTTTTGTGGCTAATTTGGTAAAGCAAGCTAAAAAGGTTGTAAAGCTGGCTAAGTTCCAGACTTTCCAGCCGCTATGTAAAACATTACGACCGCCAAAATAAATAATCAGGACCACGCCAAACATGGCAATCGCATCATACAAAGGGGTTAAGGCCCCTTCAAAGATATTCGAAATCGCACTTTTATGTTCATAATCAGATAATTGCTTTTCATACCGCGCATTGACCCCCTCTTCGCGACCATTAACACGATATAACAAAGCATTAGTAATGCGATCCAATGTCATGGTATTAAGGATGGACTCACTTTCCTTATAGGCTTTATTGGCTTTGACCACCTGCTTTTTTAATAAATTGGCAATGATATACGCCAACGGGGTAAATAGGCAAGCTAAAAGCGTTAAACGGACATCATAATAAAAAAGCATCGCTAAATAGGCAATCATGACAACACCGGTATCAAAGACTTCGGTGGTAAACTTGCGCATACCTTCAACGCAGCTATCCACATCACTGATGGCCTTCGTCATCAGGGAGCCCGTATCATCACCTAAGTGACGATGCAATAAAGCATTATAAAGTAAACGGCGCATGGTTCTTGAAGTATGATTGGCAAAGATGCGCACACTGAAACGTTTAATCGCCCGAAAAACCTGCACGAGTGCAATCACTAAAATATAAATAAGTGCTAAGCGCACTAAATCGATGGCTTCTATTTTCTTTTGTAAAAGATCATATAAGCCTTGGACAAGCTGGCCCTGGAAATAAGGTCCCGCCGCCATGCCAATATTATAAATAAGCCCAGAAATCGTGACGATGAATAGCACTGGCGCTTCGCGTCTGAAGTAACTGATCAGCTTTTCTGGATGACGAATAGATTTCATGAAACTCCCCCTTTATCTTTCATGATAGTCTTCCTATTTCATGAATTCAATGTTTTAAAAACGAGAATCTACCTAAGATTCTCGTTGTATGCTTTTAATTTTTCAATGCGGAGGTGTAATCCCTGCGCGCATCTTTCAATCCGTTCTTCTGCAATATAAGCACGCTTCTCATGCGCATGCAAAAGCGCAATCCATCGCTGTGATGCCCTATATAAGGCAGCATAATCAATACTTTTATGTTCTTTTAAAACAATATGAAGGATTTCATCAAAATCCCTATTTTGCTTAGTAAAGAATGTGCCATATGCATTTTCAAAATTCATCTCGTAAATCTGTTTTTGACTGCCCATTGCTTGCCCTGAGTCATAAATCGGTGCAACAGATCGCCATTTAAGCGTATTGACATCACGAATAATACCAAAATTGCCTAAGTGACGATCACAATTGATCATCAGGTAATCTAAAATGAACATCTTTGTCAGATACTCAAAGGCACGAGGCACTTCGTGTTTGTTTAGAATTTCTCTATAATCTGCATAAAGATCTTCAGGTGACTTATGCACTAAGTCAATTTCCGCATTTTTTAATAAGGCATAGGCAGTAATGAGCTCAGTGTTTTCATCAATAAAGCAAGGGCACTGCGAAACAACGACATCGCCTAAATATGTAACCGTATAAGGAACATAGGGAAGCTGCAAAGCTTCACTTAAAAACGTGCTTAACACTTCACAAAATGGCTCAAAGCCTTTTGCTTTATAAGAGCCCTTTAATAAATAGCGCTGATGATCTTCGCCTACAATCCATGATTTTTTTAACATTCCATCAGAAGTATTATTCGGTGTAAACAAATCCGGCTGTTTTAACATTATCTTTCCGTCAAAAGTTGCTTCCTGATAATCATGAGAATGAAAATCATGATCAAAGAAATTAATATCTTGCCACGATAATGGTGCGTTTACAGGATTCAGCCAGTACTGATCTGAAAGTGATAAGCCATAAGCCACATTTAATAATTCTAAGCCGTTTTTTATATGTAAATTGTATAATAATTCGTCCAGACCATCACGCCAGGACGGAATGCCACGGCCACGAAACCATGAGGTGAGCGCCTGCGCATTTAAATGATGATGCACAAAGCCTTCTAAAGGCGCATAGTCCTCATGCAAAACCTCCTCTATCTTGACGATATTCTGTGTTGCATTATTCATTATGACTTTTGCGACCTTCCTATTCTTATTCATCAAATAATAGGACGTAAAGCCTTCATGATAAGGATTTACGATAAAATAATCTTCATCTGGATAACGATTATAATGTTTCCCAAAGTGTGTTTCTTCCCATCTCGCACACTCCTGCTCTAAAACTGGAAAATCTAATGTCACCGCTAAATATGACTGCGCATAGCCTTTCACTTTTTGTTTGTAAAGTCGTAATGCGGCTTTTTCAAGTCGCTTTTGATTTTTATGAATATAATCAAGACGTTTTTGTAAGAGCTTTTGCGTGTTTTGATCATAGTTATTAAGAAGAAGCGGTATGATCGCTTTATAAGGAACTGGAAACATATTGGCAAGCATGGCTTTACCAATTCCGGTCTGACCATCATATAATCTCAAGATCGCTGGTGTAGATCTTTTCAAACGGCCGTTTTCAAAATCACGATCACTTAAATCCGTGATGGGAATAAAATAAATCCAGTGAGAAAGTCTGATCACGATGCCACTTATCTCATTTTTTAACATGTTTTTATGATTTTTTCTTAAATAATCCAGATAATCTGGCATGACTGTGTATAAGTGCATAAGCATTCCTCCTCACAAAAGAAAACAGAGGCAGTATTTTACCACCTCTGTTTATATCCAACTAAGGCTCTGGTTCTCCGATTTCCAACTGAGGCTCTGGTTCTCCGATTTCGAAATCCATTGATTTCTTAACCCTATTTTAGCATGAGCCCATGCTTAAATCAATTAATCTAAATCTTCACCATTAGATTTGAAAGCTTTCGCAATCCAGTAGAATGATTTTTTAGGAATACGTTTTAAATCTTTAATGTCTTCATCCGTACGGTTGACATAAACGAAACCATAACGTTTCGCCACCTGGCATGAAGAAGAAGGAATATCAATTGGCCCCCAAGTGATATAGCCCAAACATGCGACGCCATCTTCTAAGATCGCATTCTTCATTGCCTGGATATGTTCACGATGATATTTGATCCGATAATCATCATTAACGGTGCCTTCGCTATTTAATTCTTCACGGGCACCCATTCCATTTTCTAAGATGAAGAGTGGTTTATGCCATCTTTCATACATATCATTCATGACCAGACGCAAACCGATGGCATCTTTTTCCCAGCCCCATTGTGTCGCTTCAAGATATTTATTCTTCACGACATGCTGATCCATAATATCATTATATGGTGTTGTCATATCTAAGTGCCCTTCTGATAAGACATTTGATTTATAATACGAGAAACATAAATAATCACAAGTATATGTCAATAATTCTTCATCGCCTTCTTCGAAGGTTGGCATCCAGCCGCGATTTTTTAAATAGTTTTCATAGTAATATGGATACTTACCAGTTGCCTGAACTTCTGCCGTCCAGTAATTGACTAAATCACTGATCTGTCTGACAAATAAGTTGTTTTGTGGAGAGGTTGTTTCGGGATAGAACTGAGTAATCGTGGTCATCCCGCCAAATTTGGCATCAGGTACCAATTCTCTCAAAGCTTTTACCGCTTTACAATGAGCGATCATGACATTATGTGCAACCTGATATAAGAATTTTGCTTTGCTTTCGCCTTCAGGCACTTTTTCCGCATTAGAGTAAATTAAACTGCAGGCATGTAAGTTTTGTTCATTGAAACTCATCCAATGTTTAACACGATCACCGAAAAGCTGCATGCAGACACGCGCATAACGTTCAAATAAATCCACTACTTTACGAGAGGCAAAGCCATTATATTCTTTGACTAATTTATAAGGCATATCGAAATGCACTAAAGTGATCATTGGGGTAATGCCATTCGCGATCAGTTCATCAATCAGGTTATTATAGAAAGCAACGCCTTCTTCATTGACTTCGTCATCACCATTAGGAATGATGCGTGACCAGGCAATTGAGAAACGATAGAAGTTAAAACCCATCTGTTTCATTAACTGGATATCTTCTTTATAGCGATGATATTCATCAATGGCGACCTTCCAGTCCGCATGGCCTTCAGGGGTTGGACGCACATCATAGATTGATAAGCCCTTTCCTCCTTCATCCCAGGCACCTTCCGTCTGGAATGATGAGACGCTGCCGCCCCAGTAAAAATCTTTAGGTAACTGTTTCATTTATAGAATCCTCCTCTTTTTTCGACACCACCACCTTATCAAATTCTCTATCCCTTTGCATGATATTTGCAGAAAGATGAAAAAATACCATACTTTTTCATATAGTTACCAATCGCAATTTTATTGCATTTTAAAAGTCGTCGTTTATAATAAGAATGTCTTGAAGTTAGCACTTTTGTGATGACCATTTTGGCATCAACCGCTAAGGGATGGACAAATTTATAGAAAGCGTTGCATCATTTGAGCAACAGTGGAGGAAAAATTTTATATGAAAAAAACAAAGAGCTTAACCTATCTCGCCCTTTTTATGGCGATTGAAGCCGTCCTGGTGATGGTTCCCTTTTTAGGATTTATTCCAATCGGACCCTTAAGAGCCACGACCCTTCATATTCCCGTCATTATTGCGGCGATCGTTTTAGGAACTAAAGAAGGCTGCCTGGTCGGATTGATTTTTGGTTTATTTTCTTTATTCAATAACACCATTAATCCTACCGTCACTTCATTTGCCTTCTCGCCTTTTATCAGTGGTAATATTTTAAGCGCCGTGATCGCCATCGTGCCGCGCGTTTTAATCGGATTTGTATCCGGAGAAGTGTATCGTCTGATGAAAAACCGTTTTCCTACTGCCGGGATGTTTGTGAGCTCTTTTTTGGGTGCTCTGACCAACACAGCCCTGGTTTTAGGTGGGATTTATCTTTTATTCGGCCAGGCCTATGCCAAAGCCTTAGGCCGCAGTTTTGCGTCATTAGCACCTTATTTTATTTCTGTAATTAGTACCCAGAGCTTACTTGAAGCCGTGGTCGGCGCGATTATTGCCGTCGCCGTTTCCAAAGCTCTGCTTAAAGTCAAGAGAGGATAGTTATGAAAAAAATTGTCATAGGGATTTCTGGCTCCATTGCGGCCTTTAAATCCGTTCAGTTTATCAGTGACCTTCTCAAAGAAGGTTTTGATTTGGAAGTCATCCTCACAGAGGCGGCCGCAAAATTTGTCTCCCCTGTGACGATTCAGGCTTTAACCAAGAAAAAAGTCTACGTTGATGTCTTTGATGATGAACCCGGGATGATTACTCATATCGATTTAGTCAAAGATGCGGATCTGTTTATGATCGTGCCCGCTTCCGCTAATACCATCGCGAAAGTCGCCAACGGTATCGCGGATAACATGCTAACCGCCAGCTTTTTAGCGGCCACATGTCCCAAGCTCATCGCTCCAGCGATGAATACCCATATGTTGGAAAATAAAGCAACCCAAAGAAATATCCAGACTTTAAAGGAAGATGGCGTCTATTTCGCACAAAGTGATGTCGGCTTACTCGCCTGTGGCGTCGTCGGCAAAGGCAAATTAACCGATTATACGTCGCTGCGATTGATGATGGATTACGCTATGAGCGATCATCCTTTAGCCGGTAAAAGCGTCCTCGTGACCGCCGGTCCAACCCAGGAAGCGATGGATCCAGTCCGCTTTATTTCCAATCATTCATCTGGCAAGATGGGCTATGCCATTGCCCGCGCTGCTTTCGTTTTAGGCGCCAAAGTCCACTTATTAAGCGGTCCGGTCGCTTTAGCGCAGCCCCCTTACGTAAGCTTTGAATCATTCACTTCGGCGTTAGAATTAGAAAAGCTGATGCTGAAAGAAGCACCTTTCTTTGATTATATCATCATGGCTGCGGCGGTTGGTGATTACCGCGCGGCATCAATCGCAACGGAAAAAATCAAAAAACAAGGTGACACCTTAACGATCACTTTCCAAAAGAATCCTGATATTCTCGCAGAGTTAGGAAAAAACAAACGGCCTCATCAGGTCATCTGCGGTTTTGCGATGGAAACGGAAAACCTCTTAGAAAATGCGAAAGAAAAACTGCTTAAGAAAAATGCGGATATGATTATTGCCAATTCTTTAAAAACTGCCGGTGCCGGTTTCCAGGGTGATACCAATATCATTACCATGATCACCAAAGAGGCCATTGAACCTATTGAGAAAAAAAGCAAAGAAGAACTTGGCTATCTGATTTTAAGAAAATGTATGAAACTGGAGGAACACACATGTTAGTCGTCGTCGATATCGGCAATACCAATATTACGATGGGCTTTTACAAAGATGATAAGCTCATCGATAACTACCGCTTAACCACCAAATTTCAGCGTACCTCTGATGAATATGGCGTCATGATCGCCTCTTATATGAATGCCATCGGCTATAAAATGGCTGATATCGAAGATGTCATTATTTCATCCGTAGTGCCTAAAATTAACTATTCATTTTCCAGCTCCATTATTAAATATGCCCATGTCACCCCAACTTTTGTTGGCCCGGGCGTCAAAACAGGGATTTCCGTCAAGATTGAACATCCCTCTTCGCTCGGGGCTGACCGCCTGGTCGATGCCGTCGGCGCTTATTATACCTATGGCGGTCCTTGTATTGTCATTGACTTTGGCACTGCCACAACCTATGATGTCGTTTCGGAAAAAGGTGAATTTTTAGGCGGGGCCACCAGTGCCGGCATCGGCATTACCGCCGGCGTACTTTCTTCGATGGCTGCTCAGCTGCCGGAAATTGAAATCTTTAAACCCGATCG
>AUXO017496864.1_pt1 | contig 10875 bp, 20 predicted proteins | sample 768731 | NCBI WGS metagenome assembly AUXO01 (sample SAMN02715735, study PRJNA202380) | gut metagenome | biome: sheep rumen | host: Ovis aries | place: New Zealand: Palmerston North
ATTTCATTTTCAGTTGACCATTTGGTTTCATTCTTAGCAAAGGAATGAAATGCTTTTCTAAAGCTCTTCCATTGATCAAGGGTCATCATATCAAATCCAACAACTGTCTTAGAAATTTCAGGGTGTCCCCAATCAAGGTCATTTTCTTTCTTTATCAGTGTGTCACTAAATCTAAATCTGATGTTAGCCCTTTTGTCTTCATACATTAGTGTGACATGATTGTTTCTCACAGCTGAAACATAGAGTTTTTTATTCGCTTCAACTGTTATTGATTTTGGCAAATTTTCAAGTTGACTTTTATTGTCAGTAAAATCATACCCATTGATATACTGTAAGGTACTGAGAATCTCATTACAATAAAATGTCAAAAAATCATCCAATAAGTTGAGCTTTTTAATGTAGTTCATTTTTATCCTCATTCTGGGTTGTGTAAGATTTAATATAACTAAAATCTACCTCTCACACAACCCACAAAATTTCTTATTTGATTTTATTTCTCATAATGTCTAACATACAAGACACTAAGCTGTCACTTATATTTCCATTTCGTTTAACCATATCTGTATAGATAGAGGCTGTCTCCTGAGAATATTTTGAGTAGAATCTGTCTACAAAACATCCACAGAACTTAGAAGGAAACTTGACAGAGCATTCATCCAGCATACGCTCCGAACTTGTCTTTTTAAGTTTCGTGAGTAACTGTTTATCCTCAATTTTATATTCAAAATCCATCCTCGGATTAGTTGACATACACTGATCAAAATCTTTTCCAGCTGTCACTTTTTGATGAACACAATATAAAACATAAGAAAAATTATCTGATGTTTCAGGAGCTGTTATAAGTTCTCTTTCTTCTCTTGTGAAGGCATTGTATCCTGTTTCAGGACGAGGAGGAGGTAAATTTTCCTGTGCGACACAAGTTGAGGAAATAACCATACAAATAATAAATAAAATCTTCTTCATTCTGTCTCCTCCTGTCTGTTAAAAAGCTTACCCAAATTTTCAGGTATCTTATTCTTGTTCAAAAGTCTTTGCAATTCATACATAATTGCAAAAGCTTCATCTCTTGATTTAATTCCTTCTTTCAGAACTACAGCACCACTCCCATGAAGCATAATAATAACTCTGTAGACTTTCGCTTCACTATCAGTTCTATAGTCTTTTACTGAAATTGAAACAAAGGAATCTGTGTTGTAAAGGTTGTCATTGATAATTGTGTACATGATAATCTCCTAACTTACTTATTTTATTGATTAAAATAATCTAAGCCAACAAATAAGTAAATAAGTTTAAGTGGGAGATAAACACACAACTTCTGAGTGTTGATTTACACTCATCGTAACACTCACTTAAAACAGTCCTAGTTACCTCTGTCACTCTTCTTTAGTGGTGTAAATAACTTTCTTCACAGCACAGAAATCATACTGCTGTTTTTCACAGAGTTCCTGAATAACAGGTTGTCTGGTATTGTGCGTCCAAAAATAGCTACCTGTAACAATACCAACAATAAACCCAGCAAAAAAGATTCCCAAAATTGTAGCAAGAATAATAAAATTGTCAGTCTTTTCTTCAGCAATCTTTTCTGCCTCTAATTTCACCACTTCATCCATAAAAGGTTTCTTCATAGTACACCTCCATAAAATTTTGTAAGATAAAAAACAGACAGCGATGTGAGCAAAAGCTCTACAGCCATCTTCACTTGATTATAGTCTGTAAGATTGTTTCGCTAAAAGATAGTTAAATCTTTAAAATGCGTTAGTTTTACTTCCAAAAAAGAGTTGGATTAGTTTTTAGATAAACCTCATAATTCTCTTTAGAAGAATGATCCCAAGCAAAAGTAAAGCCGTGCTTCTTAGCAAACTTCTTAGAAGCAATATTACTTGTATTGACAATGTAACACCATTGTTCAAGATCACTATTAGCAAAAAATTTATTTGCTTCATTGATAAGTTCTATTGACACATCAGTGCCTCTAAACTTTTGAACCACACCGATAATAGTTCCAACAGATTTTGAACGCGGTTCTGAAAAATCTTGTTCCAAAATGATAAATCCTACAGGTTCAAAGTTTCTTAATGCAATATGGAGAAAGACAAAATTGTTGTTTTGTTTACTAATAGAAGCAAAATCACCAATTTCATTTAATTCTTCTTCTGTCATTGTGTCATAAATCTTAGATAAAAGTTGTTTTTGTATGACAGTAAGTTTCATGATTTCCTCTCAATTCACACAGTCTTATTGCTTTCTGTATCTTTAGAACGATCTTTTTCTATAGTTGATGTTACCTTATTCATTAGAATAATGAAAAGGCCTTTCTTTCAAAAGACATCCTTTGATTATCAATCCAATGTTTAACAATTTCCAAAGATTTATTCGACATTCTTACACTCCTTTTAATAACCAATAATGTGGAGGGAAATTTTATTCCCCTCCACATGTACATCCTTAATAATCTTCCCAATCATTACGATGTTTAATAAATGTTAGGATAGTCCCAAAATGCCCATTCGTCTTCATTACCATATCTACGTTCCATTTCTCTGTGTCTCATTGTATTCTCTTTAACACGATGCACTGCTGCCATACCATCTTCATCATCTAAAGTGGGGGGTTTGTTCAGAAAATCATAAAGTTCTTTCTGCTCTTTTGCGATACGTTCCTCCTCTTCCTGATTCTTTTGAGAAAGATCTTCTAATTCCTTGGTATATTTCTTCAAGCCACCAAGTTCATCAATCTGACATTTCAGTTCCTTAATCTGACCTTTCATTCCTGAAATAGTTTCAATTAAGAGGCGAACCCATGTCAACAATTCTTCCTTATTAAGAGTGAACAAGTTCTCAACAGGGAGTTCTTGGACGCAAGATGGGTTTGTCCGTTTGCGAATTGCTTCCGCTATATCTCTTTCTGCATTATATTCTTTATCTGCATCAAACTTGATATCAAAACCATCTGATTCATAGGCTACATCTTCTATGAAGTCATCGTCATCGTCATCCCAATCATAGTTAGAATACTCCCACTCGTGATTCTTGACTTCTTCCATAACTTTATCTGCTTCTGATGTAGAAGGAAGTGTTACTAATTTTTGTACATCAACTTTGCACAATTCTTCCTTCCATCTTTTATAGTAATCACATGCATGCGGTAAATACTTACGTTCAATTGCTTTTCGAATATAGTATAAATATTTAATCACATACTGATGATCGTGAATATCAAGGTAGTATCTGTTCGGTTTAATTTCAGCTAAAATCTTGTTAAAAATTTCAGTTGCCCTCTTACACAATTCGTCAGCAGGTGACAATTTTTTTGCTTTGATTGTTTTGGTTGCTTTGGTCTGTTTAGATGTAGTTCTCATGTTCAATCTCCTTTAGAGTATGTAGGTAAGTGATCGTTAAAAATCTTATTTGTCAGTCACTTCTTCTGGCAAATATTGAAGGATTAGAGGCAGATAACTGCCTTTTTGTTCTGGATAAAATTTCATCAGTGTGTCATAAGCATTTAATGGCTTATCAGGCTTAGTATACCTAGCACATTCCCAATCAATAATAGACTCTAACCTATCCTTATTTGTCTTAGGCAAGTTATTGTCCACATGATGGTGTGAATGCTTACGATGAATCTGATGAATTTGTTTTATATCCATCCATGGACAAAATATGATCATAAACACTTTGTCCATGTCATGCAATAGACCACGAATAGAAATATGACCTGTCAGCTGTCTTTCTACTCGTAAAAATGCAACTTTATGCTGAAGGGTATAAATCAGCTTTTTAAATCTGCTATTCATGATACAGTTTCCTTTCATGCAATGAAGTAGTCAAGTCCATCATTTTCATGATATTTGATGTACTAATCTTCTTTAACATAAACAGCTGTATAGAAGTAGTTATCATCTTGTTTTTCGCATTCCTTAGCTTTATCTTCTGTTTCACAGACACAAACTGGATATTCTCCATTAGATGTCTTACACATAATTACAAAAGCTGTTTTATGTAATTCCTTAGTTTCCTGTGAATGATTACATTCCATAATGTTTTGTAATTCATTAAGCTTCATCAAAACAAATACGAAGCAACTCATTATTATGGAATCTTTTGGTAATTCCTCATAAGCATAATAGATTGCCAGAAGTGATACCAGAATTGAAATAACTGACACATTTTTAAACATCATCTTGACTCCTTCTTAGTAAACGTAAAAATAAGAGCAAAAAGTGTGAACAATTTCAGATGAATTTTTACAAGACATCATATCCTTCACAAACTCCTTAATCTCTTCATCAGAATACCCTTTTTTCTTCATCTGTTTCCCGCACAAAACAATCATCTCATGCAAGCTTAATCCTCTGTCAATGAGATTGACTTTAATATCAGGACATTTTACCGTCTGTTTGGCATTAATAACTGGATATTTCCATTTAAACAGAAGCAGAACACAAACTGTCAAGATGAAGTATTTTACTAACAAAACTGACATAACACACCCCCAATAATAAATCGGAGGGCAGATTTTACTGCCCCCCGATTATTTTTACTCCTTTAAGACTCTTATTGCTGCCTGAGTAAGTTTCTCACAGTACTCTTCTTCGTCTTCTTCATCAGGAACTTCCCAATCAAAATATCCTTGTACACCATCTTCCTCAAGATACTCGATTGCCTTTTCTGTCTTGGCTTCATCTTCCTCTTCTTCATCCCAGACATAACATCCTGTCCCACAATAGAGATGTGGTTCACCAACACCATAAGGATCAGGATCCCAATGACGAGACTTAAATTCAGATGTATCAACTGTGATTTCACTGACCCAATTTTCCAATTCCTTCTTTTGTTCGGGTGTCAATTCAACTTCTTTACTCATTTGTTCCCTCCAATCTTCTGATTAAATTTTTCAACATAAGCTGTGACAAGATTGTAATCTTTCTGGACTTTTGTTGAAATTTGATTCCTGACTTCATGATCAATCTCTGCACCAAATAATGGATCAAATTCATCGGAATTTAAAACATTTTTATTGTGAGAATAAACTAAACATTCAGCAACATGCATAAATGCTCTTTCAGAATATTCACACAACAGATCTCGATCAGAGACAGAGATGTCTTTAGCAAGTCTTGCTTTTACAATGTTGTCTTTAGTTATCTCAAGAGCTTTAACTCCTTCTAAAAGATAACCAGCTTTCTTCACCTCATACTGTTTTGCTAAGAAGAAAACAACAGTGATAAGAGTGAAATGAACCAGGACAAGAAAAGCAACAATCATTGTATTCATTCCTTTTCAGTTTGTTTAACAAATCCAACCTTAGCAAGAACTTCTTTTGCTTTATCAGAAGCCAATTTTTGATCAGGAGTTCCCATATTGAACCAGGGATTTCCTAGTTCATCTCCAATCAGAGGTCCCCAAGCAAAATCATACAAAGTGGACACCAACTCGATGATAAGCTCATCTTTACTGTCTACCTCATTTGTTGCTACTTCATAGGCTACAGAATCAATATCAGAATCTGTTAAGTCTTCTTTAAACTTGATATTTCTGTCCGCCAGACTGGTTGTAACAACAGTCATAAATTTTTCCTTCTCAGCTTTCATTACATCTTCAATAACTCTGTGTTTCAATTCAGACATTTTCTTTCTCCTTAGTTTGTGTGGTAAGATTAAAGTGAGAGAAGAAAAGGGGTTGCTTCTTCTCTCACTTACTCATCATCGTTCTAGAAACGACGAATTCTTATTTTCTTCATTCTTTTCTTCATATCATAACTCCTTTGTTGTTAGCGTTGAAAATATCTCAGAGACAATCTCTGAGAATTGCTCCTCTGAAATCTCTTCAGAGTCAGTAATAGGAAACTTTTCTTAATGTCTTCAAATGTTACAAGACATCCCTACACAATCAATAATTCTGTGTTTCAGATATTTAGTCTAACTCTATAAGTCTTAAATATCTGTACTGTGATTTTTCTTCTTCTTCTTCCTCACATTCTCTCCACTCTATAGCTAAATGTTCTCCCCACAAATACGAGCAAAACGAAAGAGATACGAACACAATATACATCGTAAACACTTGACAAGCAAAACTTGAGCCGTCAAAAGTATACAATGTAAACAGTAGTGATGATCCAGTGATAAAAAGAAGTTGCATTTCAGCAAAGAATAAAACAACCTGCCACATCTTATTTTTCCTCTTCAAGAAATTTCGCTATGTATGGATATCTTTCTGCATTGAATTCTTTTTTAAAGACATCCTCAGAAAGAGATTTAATTTCTGATAAGAGGATATTCTTAAAAACCTCTTTATCCACACCATTACTATAATAAATGGCACAGGCAGTATCGTAAACGTTAAAATATCTTTCAAAGACTTCGTCTCTGAATTCCTCGTGTAAGGGATCATTAGAACTAAGGACTGTTACCAGTTCTCTACGGACCTCATTTAGCTGCCTTCTGATTTCAAGCAGATTCTGTGCTTTTAAAGTAGCCTCAATACGAGGAGCAGTCTTTGACAATATATTACAAAAATTAAAAATAAATGATTCTGACATTTTGTTCTCCTTTAAGGTTGGTTGCTGTAGGCTTCAGCAGAATAAGAATCATAGAAAATTTCTTCATTTCCATCGTAATCTCCGATAAAGAAATCTTCATCAAGCTTTCCGTCTTCTTCTCTCACAATAAGTCTTGTAGCTACTCCTTTAGGGTTTACATTTTCTCCCAGTTCTTCAACACACTGCACAAGTAAAGGATTGTCTCTTTCGAAAAGTTCCATACACCAGTGATCTGTGTTATGTGTTTCCATCCATTTACGCATAATTTGTAACTCTTTTTGCAGTTGAGGGGTGTTAAAAGCTCCATGTGCCTCTAACCAATTTACTGCTTTAAGAGATAAACTAAACCCACCGTAACAATCATTAATCACAACTTTAGTCATTTTGCGCGTCTCCATTAATTTTATCTTAGCCCCACTCTAAAAAATGAGAATGATGGTCTTCAGTGCTTATTGTAACAAATCGTTCAATTCCTTCCTTAACCAAATCCCACACAATCTCGGGATGTTCTTCCAAAGTTTGTTTCAATACAGAAACAAATGCATTAGAAGGCGCATTCATTTCTTTTATTTCTTCTATGTGTTTATACTTCACATTTTCAATCTCTTGCTGCATCTCTCTTCTAACATCATCTTCTGCTTCTTTAACAGCATCATTGATTAACTTCATCAGAACATCTTTTCTTTCAAAAGACATCCTTTGATTATCAATCCAGTGCTTAACAGCTTCCAAACTTTTATTAGACATCGTTTATTCCTTTCATAAGCAATAATGTGGAGAGGAATAAAATCCTCTCTCACATGTACATCCTTAATGTTATTGTAACGCTCACTACCTTCTTTAGAGTGATCATATTTAGGCAGATCCAACAGTTCAAAGTAAGTCTTTATGAACTGTTGGATCTTTTAGTTCACTGATCAACATGTTTTACCTCAAAGTCTTTATAACTACTTTCAAGATGGTTATGATAGTCCCAATAATAGTAAACATAACTTACCACCCAAGGCATGTTCCTCCAAAATGTACGTCCCTTATATAACCACACCCTCTCAAGTCAACCCAACCGCCAGCACGCCGTAAAAGTTGATTAAAGTAAGGTTTGTCCTCTAATACATTTTCTTTAATATGCGTTATAATTCTGTTAGCAAAATCATTTCTACTTTCTTTTGATGTCTTCTTCTTTAATTGTGTAATTTCATCCTGCATTTTTTTATTTTCAGAAGCTAATGAATCAACCGCCTTTTTCAAACTTTTAATTTCGTTGATTAAACTTTTGACATCACTTTTGTTGGTAGGTTTTTTGCTATTTGTTGTATCAACCTTCTTGAAACACTTTTCTCCAAGACCGTCAACAAATTTGTATTCAATCTCACCAACAGAATTGATGAGTTTATATGTTTCTTCCAAGCTTCTCTTTTCTTTCGGATAAGATTTGAAGAATTCTTTCTGAGATCCTTTAAATGTAATCATGTTCATATCTCCTGTTAGATGTTTTCTGCAGTTTGTTCGCCAATTGTCTGAGACCTTTTACAACATTGTTCATTAAACTGTTATGTTGATACGTGGGCATACGGTATTTCTATATTTTCTGGCCACCTTCCTTCATATAGCATATTAAAAGTGTCATAGCTAAACTTGAAAAAAGTTGATTGTGAATCTTCTGAAATACGAGTACGAAACCAGATCTCCTGAGTCTTATCATGTTTCACTCCTTATTTTGAGAGATGTTCGATAGCAGCTTTGGTCTTATCTTCCCAAAACTTTTCTTCATCATCATTTTCATTTTCAGGCATCCAATTAAAATAACCTTGAATTCCATCTGCCTCTAGATATTCAATGGCTTTTTCTTTCTGAGCCTTATCATAGTCATCTTCATCGTATTCCCAACAACCAGATCCGTAATATAAAGGCTCTTCTAATCCGTAAGGATTTCGGTCATAATGTGCAGAAGGTAATTCTTCTACATCAATGTCGATATTATTATTAACCCAATTCATTAATTCCTTTTCTTCAGACGCTGTTAAAACTGTGTTTGTCATGTGTGTTCTCCTTGAGCTAATAAATATACACTACTCTAACATATAAACAAGTTAAAGTAGTGTATATTGAATTTCCATTTGATTATTTCTTAGTAGTGTCCATGTCCAAATCCGAGAAACTCAAGAGTTTCTTTTGCTACATCGCTGGCAACCTTTTGGTTATCTTCTCCTAAATTAAAGAAAACAGAACCATTTTCATTTCCTTGCATCGGACCCCAAGCAAAGTCATATAAGGTTTCTATCAACCTCTTAATAGTGTGATCTTTACTCTCTAACTCCACTGTAACCAAGTCATAGATTTCTGAAGTTGGATCTAAAGAAGCAAGTTCCATTTCAAATCCAGCAGAGAAGTCTTTTAATATGTCCTCAGCAGTTTGCATAAATTTTTCTTTATTTCGTTCAGCTTGTTTTACAGCCATTTTAGTTTTGATACTCATTGTATATTCTCCTGTTAGTGTGTGTGTTGTATGATAATAGATGAAGGAAGAGGAAAGGGGTTTCTCTTCCTTCATCTTTATAAGTCCACTTAGAAACAACGAATTTTCACATTCATGTTTTACTCCTTTAATCCTCGTACTCACTCATAACGGAGTTTTTGATATCTCCATATTCTCGAGCCAAACAAAGAGCATCTTCAATACGCACACCTGCATTATTAATCATATCAGGTTCGAAGACCAATGCCCAACGACTATTGCTGCCCCAAGAATAAAACTCATCAAGGGTTTCATCATCCCAATCAACATAGGATACAATGTCAGCCCCATTGTCATCCATTAAACGAAACCACACAGTCAAAGGAGACAATTTAGATTTATCATAATCCTTGTTGATGAAAGTGCGTTCAATTGCTTCTTTAAGATGAGGGAACTTATTCAGCTCCCTCATCTGTTTTTCATCAACAAATTCGAGCCATTTCTTGTTATCACTCATAATACTCCTCCTTATATTACACAAGTGAGTCAAAGATATCATTCAGATTCGAATGAGCATTGACAAAGTGGTCAAAGATTTTCTGGGCCTCAGAACATGCATTGAACACAAGTTTCTTGTTAGCATTCAGCATATCAATCCAGCTATGAATATAGTGCATGTTCTCATCAGAGAATTTATAGCTGAATCCGATAAAAGCTGAAATAAACCCTGCAGCAATCTCACTGACAAGTTCTTCGAAAGCTGTAGGATATTTATCATCATTATCCTTAGTGAGTTGCTTTCGAATACTCGAAGCTGTTAAATAACACATCTGTGCCATATAAGCTTCAACAGAAGAAAATTCACTTCTTGGTTTCATAAAGATTGTATTTTCAGTGCTAGAAAAACCAGATTCGCAGGTCTCAATTTTGACACAGGAATTAAAGTATTTCATAGCACTATTTTCTTTATGCTCAGGTGTGTCAGGAACAACAGGTATTGTCGGTTCAAGACCTTCAACCTGAGAGGCATTGAAGACATGATATTTACGACCAACAAAAGTCTGGTGTTCTTCAACCTCTATTTCTCCTGTCTGTTCATCTTTCACCTCTGTCTTATAGGTCACAGGAGACCAGAAGACAACAGTTTGAGAGTGTTCTCCTTTCTTGATTTGACAGCCTTTCTGTTGCCATTGTTTAAATGTTCCCCATTCAGAGGAATCATATCTGTTGGACAATTCTGAGAAGGAAAGCAAAAGTGTATTAATCCCACGATACATTTTCTCAGATGTCACATTCACAGGGATCCTGTTAATAAAAGCAGAATTTCCAGAGGATTCCCAGTCTTCCAATTTAGAAATCAGATCGTTAGCGATTTCTTCAATCAATTCTTTGCGTGTAGTCATTTTCTTTCTCCTTAGTTGTGTGGTTAAGTTAAATTAAGGCTTACACAGGAAGTTCATTTATACATTCTGTGTCAGCTGTGATGTGTTGTTCAGATGCTTGTTTAATGCATTTTTCCAAGAGCTCATTTGCATACAAGGCGAATGCAACGCACAAGTTACACATCTTGAAAGATGAGATAGTTCCAAGAGACTCAAAGATGTCTAACAACTCTTTATATTTGTCAGTCTCATGAAAGTTAGCATTGAGAGTAACATTAGTTTCAATTGAAGCAAGTTCTCCCTTATTCCATACACAGCGCATCAAAGGTTTTTCTTCCTTACTCCCACGCTTTTTGTATAAGAATAATTGTCCATAAATATCTTGTTCAGGATCTAAATTTCCCTGACGGAAGATAAATTGGCCATTGCTGCATTTTATCACCCTTTCTAAAGGTCGTTTGGTTTTCTCACCAAAGTCACCAAATAAACCTTGAAAAGCTA
>AUXO015461918.1_pt1 | contig 10873 bp, 4 predicted proteins | sample 768731 | NCBI WGS metagenome assembly AUXO01 (sample SAMN02715735, study PRJNA202380) | gut metagenome | biome: sheep rumen | host: Ovis aries | place: New Zealand: Palmerston North
TATAATCAATAACTATATAAAGTCGAAGTAAAATAGAAACAGAGAGCCAATAATGACGGCTCCGAAGGTTAATGCCAATTATTCTGCTGTTGTTAAATAATACAACTTTCTTATTATTGTTATTGTCTTGATTTGAAAAGCATCTTACACCTTTATTAGATGAGTTATAACCATCCCTTAATTTTTCAAATAATAAATTCACGAAAAAACTTTTGAATTAAATGCTGTTGCAAATGACTTATATGTGTTCCTATTATGCTTGATCTTTCGCTCATCCATCAGTTCTACACACTCTTCTTCAGTCATATTCACAATGCAATTTAGTTTATAACGAGCTCTTGATGTTCCCACATACATTAATTGTTCACCGATTTCATCAGAAAAAATATCTCTATCAATATCAACTAATATAACCACATCAGATTCTAGTCCTTTGAACTTTCTGCAAGTTGTGAATCTAACAAAACCTCTTTTATAATTATACTTTGAATCATCACAGTATTCTGCAATAATACTATTCTGCTCGGTTTTGCAAGTTAAAACCGTAATGTTTGTATAGCCCGCATCAATATATTTATCTACCAAGTTATTCAACATACATACTGTCTCTTCTTGTCCTTTTGCAAACCCGAATTCCGGAATATCTCCTAATACTGCGTCTTGATATAATTTAGGTGATTTTTCTGAGCCAAGTAATCTTAACGACGTAAGCGCAATGTTCTCAGTATTTCGGCAATTTCGATATAATGTAAGCTTACAATCCGAATCATCAATATATTTAGGAACTCTATCGGATTGAATCATCTGGTTTTTATCATAGAAAAGATAAAATGTACCCTTGCGATTTTCATCATCAATAGCATTTTCCTTTATTAATTCTATTAATTCCTCTTCTTGCGCTTCAACCTTTCCAAAATCTTGTCCTTCATCTATTATGACATGTTGATAAGGAAAAGAACTCTCACAAAACATTTCCTCCAGTCTATCTTTAAATAGCCTATAATCTGGTTTCGATGTATTGCATATCTTACAAGCAAGTCCATCTATTGTATAATACTGAACATACGGATATGGATATGTCTCTTTTAAATGTTCCTTCAAAAAAGCGTTGTAACACAAAAATAAAACTTTTTCACCTTTCTCCGAATGCAACCTAGCTTTTTCTACTGCCATAACAGTTTTTCCTGTACCAGCCAATCCGTTAATAATTGCATTATCCTGTTCTTCCAAATAATTTAGTAAAGCAACCTGTTCTCTCAACATTCTTTTAAAAACTTTTTTTGTTCGTTCTATTTCAATTTCCTGTAAAGAAATCAGGTTGAAACTAGGTGCTAATACACGATCCAGAATTCTTCTACTATCCTTTTCAGAAAGACTGGTTACAATTTTTGCTGGAATATCTAGCTCAAATATTTTATCAATATCCTCTTTAATTCTCCCGAAAGAGTCCGAGGTTAATGTGATGGCTAAATCAGCTTCTGATGGCAACTGTCTCCCATGAAACTTACTCAATGGAACATCCGGAAACCAAACCGCATGCAAAAGTTTACAATGCTTTAATTCATATTGAAGCCCGTGTTTTTCCATATAATCCTTTAGCTTCCACTTATTCGAACTTGCTTGATTATACGGGCCATCTTTTTTCATTACTTTTCCGCTTCCATATTTCCAATAACCATCTACATAATCAACTTGTCCCGCTTTTGCCTCTAAACACAAAATACCTTTTTGTGGGTGAAATATAACAAAATCTGTTTCACTTTCTTTTATTACTTTACCATCCAATGTAACAATAGAAAACGAATGAAAAACATAATAATCCTCTGGTAATTTGTTTAGCTCAGCAAACATTAATCCTTCTTGACTATTAGGAGCAAACTCACGAGGTAAATCTGGTATCATTCTTGCCATATTTACTCACCTATTTTCTTTAACAACTCGTCCACGTCAAAACCTTCCTTAGTGCAATATACATCCCATCCAGTTTTTTTTGCTAATAGGAAATCATCATATGCTTCATTTAAGAAAAGAATTACGCCCTTAGAATCCCAAATAAGATTAGCAATGAATTCTTCACCAGTTTCCTCAATTTTTACTGTCTTTGAATAATATGGTTTGCTTATACTATGAGGGCTCTTTTCCTTCACCTCTTCAATAACTTTTATTTCATCGTCATCAAAACAATCATCTAATAAATCATCCCATATTTCGTCTGCCGTCTCATTTCCAGGATTTCGTCCATCGGCCCCTAATACTAGTTTCATTCGCTTATTAGAAGAAGAAATATTGCTACTCCAACGCCATCTCTCATTTTGGAACGTCTCGTTAGCACCCTCAATCTCAAACAGTAATCTCTTTATCACATCAATCGCTAGTTTACGTTGAAGTTTATTATGATATGATTGGTTGTAATAGTTTCTTAAGCAGTTATAACATGATGTATTCTCATCGCAACAATTCTTGCTTACTTTCTCGAGAGCTGCTTTTAATGAATTTACAATTGAATCTCTACTAAGTAGTCTCTTGACATGACCTGCCCCACCTGGAACATTATCGTAGAGCAAAATATCATAGCTTTGCCAATCCAAATTTAACTCAAGCACACCATCAATATCATTACGTTCAATGCCTAATGCTATACTAACTCCCTCTAAAAATGCATAAAGGAATGATAACGCTTGCGGGTAACCAATTTTTTCACTACTACCAAGCATTGGAATAGTAAATCTAGCAACATCTGTTTGAAATCTATGTCCTAAACGAAGATACTCTAATTCATCACAATTGCATGGTGAAAGCTTATAATTATTATGCTTACCAATTCTTTTTGGAGTTTTAGGTCCACGCTTAGCAATATCACTATAACCACAAGTCGGACACATATAGAAACCAGACTTATTCATTACAAGTAATTCATCATCGCTGCTTGTCTCGATACCAAGTGCATTACCTAATACCAATCGCTTTTCATCAGTTTTACCATTACCAACATACGATACTTCTCCAGCATACGAACGTTTAGGCTTTAATCGAGTACTCATCTTTGTTTGTCCACTTTTAAAACCATATATTGGCTCAATATAGTATTCTGCCATCTCAGTAGATATTGATGTTCCGCAATACTTACATGTTGTGTTATCGCTCTTACTCAGAAATACATTAATTCTTTTGCATGTCGGACATGTTACGAACCAGTTTTTAGAAAACTCAGTTTGCTTTTTTAAGGTAATATACTTAGATGTATATTTGTTACCATCTACAATAACTTCCGAATCTGGCGCATACTCCGAAATCGCCAATTTCAGATCGCGATTCATATCATATCTATTCAGCGGAGTACCATTATCATATATTTGCAAATCTACCACATCTACAGGAAAACCATACTTAGGTATGACGCAATACCTTGAAAGGTAGGTAAGCACGTTCTCTTTCTTTAAATTATCAATCTGATTAATATAATAAGTCACTGTTCTGCTTGCTTGAGCATCACCTGTTGCTTGCTTCTTAATCGCTTCATCTCTAGCCTTAGTATACTCATCTAACATTTCTAGAATCGTATTTACGAAATAGGTCATTTTCTCATCTTCTCCACCCATTTCATCTAACCACTTAAAATCCCAATATTCTTTATAAACAGGCTCAGGCAATACTTTTTTATTTATATAGTCATTCAAATCATCAGGATGCGACGCCATATACTGCCTAAACTTATCAATACCGCCTCCATTAATAACAAAATCACCTATCGTCTTACAAAACTCTGGGTATTTTCTAAAGAAAAAACCCAAACTTGTAGCCATAAGATGCCTTGTGATTATTTTTTTATTAACCACATTGAAAAATGGAGGATTTATTACGCCTGAAATCATCTTCTCCGGTTCTGAAAAATATGTATAATCATGCGAGCCAGTTCCACAATAAGTCAAAATATAGGCTGCGCTATCCTTTCTTCGTCCAGCACGACCTGCTCTTTGAACATAATTAGCTGGGGTAGGCGGAACATTTCTCATAAATACGGTCTCAAGGTCACCTATATCAATACCCATTTCAAATGTTGTTGAACAACTTAAAATATTGATTTTTTTGTTCTTAAAATCAATTTGGTATTGTTTTGCAGTCTTCCTATCTAACTGTGCAGTATGTTCCTTAATAACAATGCTTTCTATCTTTTTATTCTTATACTGCTGTCTATAGTAGTTTGTAGCCAAAGCTTCATCTGGATCTACTTCTGACAATGTACCTTCGCATCTATCTTGCACGCAAACATTATTAATATTATGAGGGGTTAATCTACCACACTTGCTACATCTATAAAACTTTGAAGTTTTATAGTTCTTAACTATATATTTACTTGCGTCAATCTGATAAGCATCCTTTTTATCATGTTTTATTAAAAACTTTTCACTTCCTTCTAACTCGCTTGCTTGTATAAGTAAATCAAATATTAGACTTAAAGCTTCTTTCGCAGAATCCGCGTCAATGTTGAATGCTTTCATTGCATATCTAACAATTAAATTGCTCTCACCAGAAACTGGCAAAAAACTTCTTACACCATTAAATGTTTTATCCTCCGATTCAGCTTTTTTGCTCTTCTTAGGATTACTTAACGCCACATAATTACAAAACCTTCTGTATTCCAAAATATCTTTGCGTTCATCCGGAGTAAGTGTCGATTTAACATAACTAATAGCAGGAGTTGTTTTAAACACACTGAAAGCAACCTGCATAAAAGTATACAGTTTTTCCTTGGTCATGTTGCAGCCTGCAAATGACGGTGCTTCAGCTATTTCTTCATCAGAAAAAGCATCTATTATATTTTTAATATCTAAATCAAAATAGTAAAGACCTAGTCCCTCACCATCATACGCACCATCTACACGTAACAAATCGATAAGAACTGCAGCCCAAGCGTTCTTATGTGCATCCAACTTATTAGGGAACAAATCGCTTGCTTTGATTCTTTCTTCTAGGTATGCAGCTAGCTCATTTACATTCATTTCTTCGTATTGCCTATTCTTTATCATCTCCCAAATCAGGCGTTTTCTAAGCATACGAACATGGTTTGAATCAAAAAACACAGCTGCAAAACTAGCCTGTTGTCTACTATCAGAGAATTCTAAATACTGTTTTACTTTTTTCTCAGTAGTATCTCTAACTGAGCTAATAGCAGGGTTGAGAGATAGTTTTCTCACTACTTTTTTTTCTTCTTCTTCATCGATTGCCTCATAAAGCATCTGTGCAATAAGCGCTGTACCTTCATCTTTTCCAATATTTAAAGCCTTGACTATCCCAGACTTTCCTTTATGCCCACAGCATGGGCACTGTGCTATATTATTATAAATTGAATCCTCATTATTATCATTTTCCTGTAGCACCTTGAAAACAGTAAATCTAAACTGCTCTCCACATTTACACTTATTAGCGTTTAAATTGCCAGCAGCATGTATTTCTCCACACTTCGAACACACTTCATAAGGTTCTATGCTTTTTTTATCTACCTCATCCTCATTTACAGCATTCTCAAGCAAAAAGAAATCTATTTTTACAAACTCCTCATTTCCGTAATTCTCGTAAATATCAATTTCTTTATTCTGAAGTAGATAATCTCTCTGTTCATCTTCTTTTCGCTGTATTTTACCAATGATGTAAGGCGAATTACAGTATCTGCAATTTCCAACTTCAAAGGCCTTCATTCCATCTATTTCATTTGTCTTTGTTAAACTTAATTTAGGATTCTTTCCATATGTAATATAAGCACCAGATAATGGACGCACAAAAGAATGGTATTTTAAATCAAATAGACCAATGCCATCTTTTTCTGCATTATTAATAATATCTATTAGAGCTATTAATTCTTCCTGAGATACAAACTTTGCCATAGTATTATGAATATCAGAAAAATCTCTACTCTTTCCTTTAAGCAATTTGCTTAATTCATGTACATTTTCATCTCTTGAGAGTAGTTCAAACAATAACTCCCTAACTGTATTTGAATCATATTTGTAATACTTATCTGAAACATTTTTAAGTGCATTTAAATCATTAATTGCATCTTTTATCAAAATGTAATCAGAGCCTGCAATCCTATACTTAATGTCATTAGGAATAGGTATCCTTTTAGAAAAGATAATATCATTAACAGAAAACTCTACAGAAGTGAGACTTTTTGCAAAATGAACAATATCCGCCTCCGACTTTCCCTGTTCTCCCAATGTTGCACTAGTAAGGATAAACTGTGGTTTTTTATCTGCAAGTCCAGTTAATCGCCTAAGTAATAGTGATAATTCAATTCCAAGTGCACCATTGTATGAGTGAGCTTCATCAAGCACCACATACTTCCAATTGTTTAGTCTACTAGTCTCAAAGATAGAATAATCGTTAGGTCTAATAAGTAAGTATTCCAGCATTGAATAATTAGTAAACAAAAGATGTGGTGGATTCTCTCGTATTTCTGCTCTTGATACAAGTTCATTTTCTGGAATTATTACATCATTCGCTTGACCCAGTTTTAATCTGGTATTAGCGGTGGCATTTTCTGGTGTTTCGCCAGTAAAAAAACCAAAGGTTATATCTGGGCAATTTTTTAAAATGCGTCGTATTCTATCTATTTGATCATTTACTAATGCATTCATTGGATATAAGAAAATCGCACGTACTCCAACCTCTCTATTCCCGTTTTCTACATCGAATAACAGTTCATTCAATATTGGGTACAAAAAGCTTTCAGTCTTGCCTGAGCCAGTACCAGTCGTTATTATCGCACTTCTTCCTTTTTTTATAAGCTTAATTGCTTCCTCTTGATGTGCATACAAAGGTCTTTTAAAATCAATTTCTTCAAGTTTTCTAAAAGATTTACACACTATTCCATGTTCTATGAGATAATCCAAATTATGCCCACGTTCAAATGGAAAACTCATATCAACATATGGTCCTTTAAACAGTTTTTCTTTTTCTAATTGCTTAATAAAAAGATTTTGTAAACTGCTTGTTCCAAATTCAAAAGAAGAGCGCAAATAATCTTTATAACTATCATTGATAAACTTAGAACGTTCTATTGGATTAAGTTTTTTCATATCATCGATTCTCCTTTGGAATACTTAATGTAAATAGAAAAATGTCTGGTGCCGTCGGATGTTCCATTGCATTTAAGATACCATGATTTTTGAAATCCATAAGCAAGCCATCTTTGCAATTAGTCATATATACATCAAGCGTATCATCTATAATCTCACTACATATTTCTACTTCCACTGGATTAATTCTATTCAGATACCATTTTCCTTTAAACGTCTTCACAAAAATGTGTCCTTCAAATAAATTCCTATCCAACATTTTCGTAAATCTAACATATGCTTTATTGAAATAATATGATTTCTCAATAGTTTTGCCATTATAAAACTGATCATAATATGCGGTATCAATTTTGAATCCGTGGCCAACAAAATCAGCTTGAATATAAAAAGTCTTTTTTACCTGTAATAATAAGGAGTTTTTGCGAAGCATCAAGGCATTTGTTTTTTCGTGAAAATTAAAAGTATATTCCTCGAACGAATCAAAGTCGCTGATTTCAACAGTATCTCCACTTTCAAGATAATTGCTTGTAAATACTTTTTCATTGTCAGAATTAAAAACCTCAACAAACACTTTATTTTTCCCATGAAAGACCAGTGTAATCAGAATTTTCTTAGGTTCGTCCAAATGCGTTATCGCTAACTGTTCCTCTTCAAGTACACACTTGTTATAACACATCAAAGTATGTGTTCTTTTACCTTCTAACGTAAATACAAGCATTGTATACTTATTACTTTTGTATGAATTCAAAAATCCCAATGAAACATAGCTTGACACCCCTTTTCTCTTTACTTGTATATTGTCTTCTACTAGAACACCCTCATCGTTATAGAGAATTAAACTATCGCATTCAGTTGTAAGAATTTCAAGCGTTGAATCTAAAGAAATATCTCCTATCCAGAGTTCTTCTTCAGGCTTGTTCCATTGTCCGCCATCAATACAATATAAACCAAGATTAAACGGTAAATAGTAGATATACTCCTCTCCATTAAGAAAAAAATGATTAATGCAAGGATTATAGTCTTTTACATCTAACTTTTGTTTTAATTCATGCCCCATTAAATCAGATTCTACATTGACAACAACCTCATTTTCGTTTAATTCTGCCGAATAAATAAGTTCCTTGTCATATGCAAATGTATCATCTAAAATTAAAATCTTCTTGCCTGTAACGAATTGATTTACTTTTATTGAATATATATCGCTATTATTCAAGTCAAGATTTATCACATATTTTGTAATAGACTCTCTTTCTGTGACTTTACATTGCAAATCAGATAATTTATATGGCTTATTATTTATCAATACTTCGAATTTGTCTGAAATACAATCTGCTTCAAAAACAAGCACATCGACCTGCTTATAAACTGGTAGCATTTCATCACTAGAAAGTGATGAAACATAGCAATCTTCATATTTAATTCCAAAAACTCCTGGCTTAATTAAAGAAGAAAAATTAAAAACATCATTTCCAACCCTTAATGCGTCGCCTATTCTTGCAAGCATATAACCAATATTATAATTTTCATGCTTACAAATATCTTTTATATCCGCCTCATTCTCCTTGTAACAAATATAAGCAGTTCCTTCATAGTCTGTATTATTTACAAGTTCTCTTCCCAATTCATTGAAGACAAAATAATTTCTATATAACTTTGTCTTGCTATCATAAATTATTTCATCACCAGCAACTATCCTATAAGTAACTTCCCCTATTGGATTATCTACACAAATATTTGGTGGGCATAACTGATAGCCACCAATTATTTCCTTAATAAAGCAATTACTATCACTATAAAGAACTTGTTCACCGTTACTTACAAGCACAGTAATATCGCGATAATCATACTGTGCTTTTATTCTATGTACAGGGGGGTCTATGTATATCTTGTTATCGCGTAGAATAAACTTCGGCTCCCATTTCGAACGAAATTCTGAAATACTTCTCTGTTTTCTTTCCGTCTGTTCATTTTCTTTAAGTTGACTTTCCCATTTTTCATACCCAGCTTTGAGATAAGGATTATATATTTGAACATCTTTATTCCAATACCGTTTATCAATCAATTTAATAATCAAAATACTGAGCTTGATAACTGGATCAAGCCCACTTCGCCTAGATAATAATTTTTTTGTAGATGCGATCAGCTTATATGTTTTTTGGGTAACATTTAGCGATATGACATCGCCATCAGAAAGCATGTTTTTTTGTAAGCCTTCATAGACAAATAAGAAATCTTCATAAAGATCATCAGAGATATCATATTCAAAATTCAACTTATAAATGTCGAAAATGAAATCAAAAAAAGCAGGCAAAAATGCTTGAGGGACAATCGCATTCTCCAATGCAACATTAATTATTCTAGTTCTACTTCCTTCATCATTTTGCTTCTTGAATCTATTGAGAATTGTTCGTATCTGACCTTCAACTTTTTGTTCAGAGTATACACTATACAAATATCGATAAGTATTACGAACGTTGCCATAAAAATTTCCATCATAATCCATCATAGCAATAAGGACTAATGATATAACAATTATTTCTTGCTTGATTATATAACTATTACCGTAAAACAAAGCATCATTACCATAAAACAAAACATCGTCCAATTCTTTTTCAGCTCTCTTATGTATTTCTGTAATAGCATAATCATTATCAAGAAGATCTATTAACTCTACACCTATATTCTTTTTTTCGCGTACTAGTCCACATAAATACTCCAGTTTAGACTCAAACTGCGTATTTACAATACACTTCTTTAAAACATCTAATATTTTCAGCTGTTCATCTGGTGTAACAATCCCATCTTCAAGAACTTCATCAATTGCTTTACACAATCCAACCATAATTGGCTGTTCTCGGATTAAGTCACCATATTTATCCATCCAGTCTTTCAACCGATAAATCTCAGCTTCATTCACTACATCATCGCATATTACACCTTCAATGATTCCATTCAATTCAAAAAGCTTATCAATGATATTCCCCTGCTCATTCTTGACATGTTCAGCGGCTTCTAATAAAGCATCTTTTTCATCATTGTCAATTATATTATCTTCAAGTACACTGTCTACGATGCGAATTAAATCTATTTGATAAGATTCATATGCCAGATTGCGATTCTTATTAACCCATTCCTGAAGACGCTCAACCTCTTTTGAATTAACAATACCATCAAAACTTATTCCCTTAATTAACCCAATTAATTCATTTATATCCCGCAAATCTATTCCCCCCAAACCAAAATACAAAAAACGTTAATTATATAAGATAAACCAACGCAGAATGACTACTTTATAAATCCCTTTCCATATGCAAATAGTCTATCAAGTGCTCCTTCTTCCATATCCTTGATGATATATAACGTTTCCAAAACATCAAAAGTTTCTGAAAGATTCTTTCTAGCAGATTTCCATCCGCCACCATCAGTTACCCAAATAAACTCAACCCCATTTACTTCCTTCATTTTCTGAGCTATCAATTCATAACTTCTTGAAGTCTCATTAAGCTTAGAGCCGCCTGCACCATAAAAATTAGTTTCAATAACGTAAATCTTCTCTGGTGTTTTTACTACAAAATCCCATCTTTTTGTACTCTTACCTTCTGCGGAAATAGGTGACAAATCAACACCCCATTTATCCTCAATCTCTGTTAAATACATTTCCTTATAGTATTCTACTCCGGCTTTTTGCAAATAAGGGCTCTATAATAAAAGTGGAGGGTAAAGAATCCGTAGGATTCTGAACACTCCACTCTTGAAATTGTGCCCAATAAGGACTCTCTGTTTTATTATTAATGATT
>AUXO013862921.1_pt1 | contig 10871 bp, 9 predicted proteins | sample 768731 | NCBI WGS metagenome assembly AUXO01 (sample SAMN02715735, study PRJNA202380) | gut metagenome | biome: sheep rumen | host: Ovis aries | place: New Zealand: Palmerston North
ATCGTTATTCTCAGATATTCGTTAAGCACGGGCTTATTGAAATATCTTACAAGTATACCTTTATTGCGGAGATTTTGATACAGTGTTCCGCAATCCATGGGAGGCTTTGCATATACGAAGTTTGCTGATGAAGGCGGCATAGTAAAACCGATCTCTGCAAGCTCTTTTGCAGCCCATGTCCTTGTGGCAATGATCTTTTTTCTCGTCTCGTTATAGTAACCGGTGTCCAGAAGAGCTGCCTCAGCAACGGTCTGAGCCAGACGGTCAACAGGATAGGAGTTAAATGAGTCTCTTGCTCTCTTAAGTCCTTCAATAAGTTCCTCCGAGCCTACCGCATAACCGAGCCTTATTCCCGCAAGGGAAAACGCCTTGGAAAGCGTCCTTACAACGCAGATGTTGTTGTATTTGCCGATCAGGGATACTGCCGACTCGTAATTCTCTTCGAATGCGACATAAGCTTCGTCCACGATAACTACTGAATCGGGATTGGCTTTTGCGATCTTCTCCACTTCAGACACCGCGATCGCTCTTGACGTTGGTGCGTTGGGGTTCGCGAAAACGATGCCGCAGTTGGGCACTCCGATATAATCGTCAGGCTCAAGACGGAAGTCTTCCTTCAAAGGGATCGTCTTTCTCCTGATATCGTAAAACTCCGAAAATACAGGATAGAAGCTGTAGCTGTAATCAGGCATAAGGACAGGAAGTCCTGTGAGTGCCTTCTTTTCGAAGAATGTCTGGAATGCGATAGCCAGGACTTCGTCAGAGCCGTTTCCGCAGAAGATATTCTTTTCGCTTACGCCGTCGAACTTTGCAGCGGCCTTCATTACTATTGTTGAATTCGTATCAGGATAGAGCCTTAAGTCAGCAAGGTTGAATCCATCCAGAGCTTCCTTTACCTTGGGTGAGGGCGGATAAGGATTCTCGTTTGTGTTGAGCTTTATCACCTTCTGTCCCGGCTTCGGCTGCTCGCCTGCGACGTAAGGCTCTATGTCGTTAATTAATTTATTCCAGTATTTACTCAATTGATCAGTCCTCGAATCTGGCTCTGACGGCAGCTGCGTGACAACCTAATCCTTCGCTGTCAGCAAATGCTGCTACGTCTTTGTAAACATCCCTGAGCATCTCCTCATTGTAGTTGATGACGCTCATCTTCTTATAGAAATCACCTGTGTTAAGAGGTGAGAAGAACCTTGCTGTTCCTGATGTGGGAAGCGTGTGGTTCGGTCCTGCGAAATAATCTCCCAACGGCTCGGGTGAATAACTTCCAAGGAACATTGCACCGCAGTTGTTGATCTTGTTGGAGAACATCTCCGGGTTCTCAACGCAGAGCTCCAAGTGCTCAGGCGCGATCTCTTCGGAGAAGCTTACTGCAGTATCAAGACTGTCGCATACGATGATGGCACAGTAATCTTCCATGGACTTAGCGAGGATCTCTTTCCTCTCAGCCATCTCGGAACGCTTGTCAGCAAGATCTAATACCTTCTCTGCAAGTTCCCTTGAATCAGTAAGAACGATAGCAGATGCCATCTTGTCGTGTTCTGCCTGTGAGAGCATGTCTGCAGCAACGAAATCCGGATTTGCCGTCTTATCCGCAATGATCAGGATCTCAGAAGGACCAGCGAACATATCGATGTCGACCTGTCCGTAAACAAGGCGCTTAGCGGTATTAACATAGATATTGCCCGGGCCGCAGATCTTATCAACTCTCGGAACTGTCTCAGTACCGTAAGCCATAGCCGCAATAGCCTGTGAACCGCCCATTCTGTAGATCTCCGTAGCGCCTGCGATGGAAGCAGCTGCGAGGATTACAGGTGCGATGGTTCCGTCTTTTCTCGGAGGTGTCGCGAAAACGATCCTCTCAACTCCTGCAACAGATGCAGGGATAACGTCCATCAGTACTGTGGACGGAAGCGGTGCCGTGCCGCCCGGAACATAAACGCCCGCAATGGAGATAGGTCTTACGCGGACACCGATCTTAGCGCCCTTGCCTGCATCCATCATGAAGCCGTGTTCCTTCTGCTCCTCGTGGAATCTTCTGATATTGGAAGCGGCCTTCTTCATAACGGTAAGGAGCTCAGGATCAAGACCTGCTATTGCATCATCGATCTCCTTCTGGGTAACTCTTAACTGGTCAGCAGTAAGCTTTACCTTGTCGAACTTCTCGGTGTAAGCCAGAAGCGCTTCGTCACCGTTTTCCCTGATGTTATCGATTACGTCCTGAACTGTTGCGATGACTGGCTTTAAGTCCATCTTGCCTCTTACGCCAAGACTCTGAACTGTTGCTTTAAGGTTCTCTTTAGTACCTTCAATTAATTTGCAGCGCATGTTATATCCCCCTTTACGCTTCTTCTTGCTCTTCTGCCAGGATCTTCTTCATTTTCGCGATCATGGGCTTGATCTCATCTTCCTTCATCTTCATCGAGACTCTGTTTACCACGAGTCTCGCGCTGATATGGGCAACGGTCTCAAGGACATCAAGTCCGTTCTCGTAAAGAGTTCTTCCGGACTCAACGATATCAACGATCACTTCTGCAAGCCCTGTAAGAGGCGCGAGCTCTACAGAACCGTTGAGCTTAATGATCTCAACGCTCTCGCCCTTAACGCCTTCGAAATAACTTCTTGTGATATTGGGATACTTGGTGCCGACTCTCTTGTTGGGGATCTCATCTAACTTATCCTTAAGCTCTGCAGGGCCTGCAACGCACATTCTGCACTTGCCAAGGCCGAGATCCAAAACCTCATAGAGCTGTCTGCCCTCTTCGAGCAAAGTGTCCTTACCGACAACACCGATATCGGCAGCGCCGTATTCAACATATGTGGGAACATCAGAAGGCTTGGAAAGAATGAATCTTAATCCGGCCTCCTTATCTTCGAGAATGAGCTTTCTGGACTTATCTCTTGCAGCAGATACGTCGTATCCTGCCTTTTCCATAAGATCCAAAGTCTGGTCGGCAAGCCTGCCTTTAGGTAAAGCAATAGTAAGCATCAGGCATTACCTCCGTTCATATACATAACTGTTTCTATTCCCTTTTCCTTCGCATAATTCTCAAGGGCTTCCTCATCCATTCCCGTAGTGTCGATGATCACGGGAGTGCCCTCAGCCCTTAAAGCTTCAGCAGTAACAGTTGCAGCTTCGAAATCGCCTCCGACTATTACCTTCGCGCCTGCTGCCGGAACGAACTTTTCCTGTCTCATAAGAGCGGTGATAGAGAGTGTAAGTGAGATTGAGAATCCGACTGCCTCTATCTCCTTGCCGAAGGACTTGGCGACGTCATCATATCTGCCGCCTGCAAAGATCGGGAAACCGACCTCATATGTGTAGCCCTTGAAGACCATTCCCGTGTAGTAATCGCTGCTCTCGATAAGACCGAGATCAACTGAAACATACTTAAGGAAACCGTATCTTTCCATGATGTCCAGGATCTCCTTAAGGTTGCTGAGTGCTTCCTTAGCGCCTTCATCGGTGATCCTCGGAGCGATCTGTTCGATAGCATCGTATGTTCCGCCGGACTCTGTGAGCATCTGCAAAGTTTCCTTGTCCTCTTTGCTGATGTCGAGCTTTTCGAGCGTTACCGTATCTCTGTTAGCGATAGCATTCTTGATCTTGATCTGCTCTTCTTTTCCCATGCCGAGCTGGTTCATAAGTCCCTTATAGAACTTGACCTGGCCGATGGAGACCTGGAGATCCGTGATGCCGATCTCTAAAGCTGACTTGATAGCGATAGCAAGAACTTCAGCATCAGACTTCGCGCCGCTTGCTCCAAGGAGCTCGATGCCTCCCTGTGTAAAACCGGAGAGCTTGCCGCCGCCCTGTTTTCCGGCTCTGTACATATTCTCGATATAAGAATAACGAGCAGGAAGAGTATCATTTCTTCCTGCGCAGAATCTTACTGTAGGGATCGTTCCGTCGTAGCGGTTGCAAAGAAGGCTTCCCTTGCTGTCAGTGAACTTGTAGAGATTCTCTTCAGCAACGAATTCCTTATAAACATCAAAATACTCGACGCCGGGAGTCTCGATCTCCTCATAGCCGTTCAGAAGGAAGAGATTGCGCAGCTTTGACTCAAGCTCTCTTTTAAAACCGCAGATCCCCGGAAACTGGTCATTAAAGCCGTCCGGTGTGTAATACTTGTTTCCCATATTTTTTCTCCATTCTATTATGCTCATATTGTACTTGTGCGGCTTACACAAAACAAATGACGATAGCGTGTCAATTTCCACTAACTCTTTAGTCGACTAAAGGATTATAATTGTACACTTTTGATATGTCAAGCAAATTCTTTAGTTAAATAAAGAATTTTCATTCCAGTCCCTGAATGCTTTTTGCCTCTGAAGCTGATTTTTTTGCCTTCCTGCACCAAAATTCTCAGAATTTTGCCTCTGGCGCCCTTTTTTCGAGCACTCAGAGGCAAATTGCAATTCATCATTAATACTGAGACCAGTCTCAAATCCCCCCAAAAAGTCTCAATCTGCTCTAAAACCCTGTCTTCTGAAAAACATCCTTCTATAATCTAATCAGAGACTTCAAGGAGGCATTCATTATGGCTAAAACAGTTTTTGAAATAATGAATGCACGGTATTCATTCCTGACAACCACAATTAACTCTCTGGAGAAAAAGAAGAACTCATATCCCGATGGGATTATTAATATCAAGACCACGAAAAGCGGTTCCTACTACTATTGGCATATCGATAATAAGAGGAATTACTTAGGCAGGAAAGACACCGATCTGGTAAAGCAACTGATCCAAAAAGATCTGGTATCCAAAGCGATAAAAACAGCCCAAAAAGAAGCGGCAGTATTGCAGAAGCTAATAAGTGAATATCCCCGGGAAGTCATCGAGGATCTCTATGACCACCTGCCTGAATGCAGGAAGAAATATGCTTCTCCGCTCTTCCTGGACAATGAGGAATACGCCCAATACTGGCTCTCCATCCCCTTTACACCCAAGCCGGTCGGCGAGGATGTGCCTGATTTCTACACTAAAAAAGGCGAGCACGTCAGGTCGAAGTCTGAGGTGATCATTGGTGACAGGCTTTATGCAAAGGGAATTCCGTATAAATATGAATGTCCTTTGAAAGTGGGAAAAGATATCATTCACCCGGACTTCACGATCTTAAGGCTCAGTGACCGCAAGATCTTATATCACGAGCACTGCGGAAAGATGGGGGACAAAAGTTATGTGGAAGATATGGTCAGCAGGGTCAACCAGTATGGCAAAGCCGGAATATACTGCGGTGACAGGCTCTGCTTTTCTTTTGAGTCTTCAGATCATCCACTGGATATCAGCTGGCTCGATGACTTCATCGAAAAGAACTTCCGGTAGAACGCGGCCTCCATCGCGAAGAGGAAGCAATAAAAGCGCTCAGTTTTACTTATGGTATTTCTCGCCCTTAGCGATCTTGAAGCCGCGGTAGAGCTGCTCGGCAAGAACGAGTCTCGTCATAAGATGGGTGAGCGTAATGTTGCCGAAGCAGATCCTTCTGTCGGCACGGGCGCGGACTTCGGGCGATATTCCGTTGCTGCCGCCGATCACGATCTTTAATGTGCCGCCACCCTTCTCGATGTCTGATACGAGATAGGATGAAAGCTTTTCAGATGTGACATTCTCGCCGCCAAGATCCATTGCCCAGACGACCTCGCCGGGCTTGATGTGGGATAAGATCAGCTCGCCTTCGCGCTTTAATGCTTCAGCGGTTGGGACTGAATCGGGGCAGTCAGCAACTTCAATAAAATCAAGCGCTGCAAATCTGGACAGCCTCTTCTTATACTCATCGATACCGTCTTTGAGCCACTTGTCTTTGAGCTTGCCGGGGCATACCACGATTATCTTCATAAAACAAAGCCCTCGGTGGGACAGTCTTTTTTCGCGATCTTAACCTGATAATCGATGCCTTCGACAAAGCCCCTGTCGCTCAGGATATTGATGAAAGTCTCTCTGGCGAGGACCGGCGTATTGTTGTGGGGCGATAAGTGTCCCAGAATGAACTTGGTAGTTCCGTTATTGATAAAGAATTCAGCGTTTTCAGCCGATTCGGGATTGCTGATGTGACCTTGACCGCCGGAGATCCTCTTTTTGAGAGGCCAGGGATAAGGTCCGTGCTCTAACATATATGGATCGTAGTTGGATTCCAGAAGGATGACATCGCACGCTTTTGCAAAGCCTCTCATGCCATCATTCATTCTGCCAAGGTCCGTCATGACCGCGAAAGATGAACCCGTCTCGGGATTGATGATCCTGTAGCACACTGACCCCGGGACATCGTGGGGTGTCGGAAATGCCCTTACTTCAGGGCCTCCTTCGAGGCAAACGATACCATTTTCCTCGATCTCATAAACAGGCGAATTAAGACCGTCAAGCACTGCCAGAGTTGCCTTTGTGCCGTATATGGGTGTGTGATATTTTCGCGAAAAAACCGCAACTCCGCCTATGTGGTCTGTGTGTCTGTGAGTAAGAAAAACAGCGCTTATGTCATCAGGATAGACGCCGCTCTCAACGAGGGCTTTTGTCATCATCTTGCAGGACATTCCGCAGTCGACAAGGATGTATGTGCCACGGGATTTAATGAGTGTCGCGTTGCCGCTGCTTGAGGAATAGAGGGGGACGATTCTGTCAGGTCCCGTCATGCTTCGGTATCCTCTTCGCCGTACTCGGGAGTATGGTTTACACGGCTGATCGTCGCGCCAAGATCGGTGAGCTTCTGAACGATATGCTCATATCCTCTGTCGATCCTCTGCGCGTTCATGATATATGTGGTGCCGGAAGCTTCCAAAGCTGCACAGACAAGGGCTGCGCCGGCTCTAAGGTCTGTTGCTTCAACGGTAGCGCCCTGGAAAGTCGTCTTGCCGTTGACCCAGGCGATACGCTCGTAAACATTGATGTTGGCGCCCATTTTCGCGAGCTCGGGAACATACTGGAATCTGTTCTGCCAGACATTCTCATGCATACGGCTCTGGCCGTCAGCTGAACAAAGGAGGACCACTGTCTGGGGCTGGAGATCCGTCGGGAATCCCGGATAAGGAGAAGTCTTGACGCTTGTCGGATAGACTTCCTCATCGTAGTTATTCCTGTAGACTCTAATGGATTCGTCGCCTTCTTCAATGATGTAGCCCATTTCGCGCATCTTTGCGGACAAAGGCTCCATGTGCGTAGGGATCAGGTTGTGGATCGTTACGTCACCGTCGGTAACGGCAGCAGCGATCATGTATGTGCCTGCTTCGATCTGATCAGGAATGATGGAATATGTGAAGTTGCCCGGGAGCACCGGAACACCTGTGATCTTGATGATATCAGTACCTGCGCCCTTGATCCTCGCACCCATTGAGTTTAAGAAGTTTGCAACGTCAACGATGTGAGGTTCCTTGGCTGCATTGATGATCTCGGTCTGGCCCTGAGCCTTACATGCTGCGAGCATCGCGTTGATAGTTGCGCCAACGCTTACGATGTCGAGATAGATCCTCGCACCGTGTAAGGGATCAGCTTCGAGATTTACGATACCGCTGTTGATATCGGAGGGCCTTGCACCCTTTGCACCCATAAGCTGGAAAGCCTTAAGGTGAAGATCGATGGGTCGCTGGCCGAAGTTGCATCCGCCGGGAAGTCTTATGGAAGCTTTTCCGCAGCGTCCGAGAAGGGCTCCCATAAGATAATAGGAAGCACGGATCCTTGATACGAGCGGACCGGATGCCTTATATGTATTAATTGTCGTAGGATTGATCCTGTATGTGTGATTGTCGATCGCATCGACTGTAGCACCAAGTGATCTTAAAAGGTCGAACATGACATGAACGTCCAGAATATCCGGTACGTTCTCCAGTGTACAGACACCGTCAACCATGATGGAAGCGGCAATGACACCAAGAGCGGCATTCTTGCTGCCGCTGATATCGATATCACCTTTGAGCGGTACGCCGCCCTTTATCTCATAAGCGTAAGTCTTACCTACGCTGTTTTCTGTTTGCTCCATCTATTCTCCACCAAATCACTTGTGCGGATCGGATTCGTCAAGGATCTTCTTCAATGACGACTTGACCGCAACATCGCTCTTATCCGACGCGTGGGTTTCTGCACGATTATCCGCGTCTCCGGAAATAGCACGCCTACTATTATACCTTTTCTGAGCGTCAATTGGGTGAATTACTCGTTTTTCGCGAGATTCACGATTTATTTGCGATACAGTCTTCCTTTGTTCGGCACTTATCTGAACAACAGGCTGTGTCAAGAGCTTCCTTGCCTCCTCCTTTGCCTGGAGTCTGGCCTCTTCCATGGCCATTGCTTCAGGGTCGATGACCGGCTGGACCGTAGGCATCTCGGCTGCAACCTGAACTGGCTGTACCTGGGTATTTGGATGGATCTGAACGACGGGCTGCATCTGCGGCGCCTGCTGTACCGGCTCATAAGTAGCCTCAACAGCTGCCATCGCAGGCACTTCTGCCGGCGGGATTATCTTATCCAGAGGGATCGAGAGCTGTTCTGCCATAGGCGGGATAGCTGCTGTCTCCTTGGCGATCTCTGTCTCAAGGCCTGTAACCGGTCCGTCTTCTTCGTCGTAGAAATCCTCGATATAAAGGAGTTCGTCCTTTAATTCCTCGAATCTCTCGTCGCCGAAAGAGGACAAAAGCTTTGCAAGAGCTTTATCTCTGGCTGCCACTTCAGGCTCAGGGATTATCTCGTACTCGTCGACGACGCTTACCAGATCCGTATACCCAAGAGATCTTACAGCCTCACACTCCTGAAGTCCCAGAAAATATGCGGCAGCTCTGTGCAATGGCTTATCTGATATGATGCCTGCTTTGGCATCGCTGTATGCGCAGTCGAAAACCGTCTTTCCGGTAGGAAGGCTCAATATGAACGTCGCGCCCTGGCCATATGTTGATGTAACGCTAATTACGCCGTCATGCATGTCGGCGATCTCTTTTGCGATCGCAAGTCCGATTCCGGATCCGCCGACCTCTCTGTTGCCTGAGTTATCTACTCTGTAGAATCGCTCGAAAAGATGGTCGATATCCTTTGCGGGAATTCCCCTTCCGTTGTCATCCACCTGGACTGCAACTCTGTCATCTATTACCGCAATGCTGATGTGCACCTGGTTCGGAACAGTCTTTCCGTCGTAATTAATGTACTTGATAGCATTGGTAAGAAGGTTGACTATAGTCCTTACGATAAGCTTGGAATTACCGTAAAGCAGCGGATACACACCGTCTTCAGGCAAAGTGAAAATAACATTTGAAGCACCGGGGTAATCCTGGATGTTGGAATATGCAGCAGATACCGCATCCCTGATGTCGAAGATCTCCATGCGGCTCGTATGCGAACACTGGGACAATACAAGGAAGTCGTTGACGATATCCTGCATTCTTACAGTGTTCTCCTCGATCCTTCCGCTCCATGTGATAAGCTCATCCATCGTCGGACCGTTGCCGTCCTGGCATGCCCTTCTTATAGAGAATACTGAACTCTTAATTGATGTAAGCGGTGTCTTGAGTTCGTGGGAAACGTTTGCAGCAAGGTCTTTCTGACGTCTCTCGTCGTCCTTGATCTGTGTAATGTCATCAACGATAACGATATTTAATTCTTCCTTACCGAAGAACTTTGACTCAGCCTGCGCCGGTCTCCTTATTATCTTTATCTCATAGATCCTGCGGTTGTTTATATAGTTAACTCTTATCAGGTTAACTCCGTTTTCGAGACTTAGGATATAGTTCGACTTGAGCTGGTTGCCGTTGTCGAATGTCTCAAGGAAATTATTCAAAGTCTTGGGAAGTCCGCCTTTAAGAAAATCCGGAAGCCTGAAGATCGTCTCGTTGCAGAACAATGCACCCTTCGAATCGTAAACGGCAATGCCCAGGCCGACCGTATCGAGTACAGCCTTCTGGATGAGCTTGTCTCGCTCAAGATTGTCCATGTCGCCTGAGACTTTTGACTGCAGCGTGGTATTACCTATCAGGTATCCTATAAGGATTCCCAAAAGGACCAATATAACAGCAAGGACCGCGATAACAACCGGGTTCTGGAATGCCTGTTCTAGTGCCGAAAAAGAAATTACGCTAAGCAAAATCAATCCAAATCATTAGGGAAGAAATAGCCGAAGCCTCTTCTTGTGAGGATGTACTTGAAATTCTTCTGATCAGGTTCGATCTTCTGACGGGTACGCTTGATAGTAACGTCAACCGTTCTCTCGTCACCTAAGAAATCGAACTTCCAAACCTGCTTCAAGAGCTCGGATCTGGAGCATACTCTGCCCATATTCTGCTCAAGGTACTGTAATAACTGGAACTCTCTGTTCGTAAGATCGCATGATTCCTCATGCTTGAATGCCTGCATAACATCGCCGTCGATGATGAGCTCACCGCCGCAATATTCGTGTCTGTTGCCCTCTGCGCCGTGTGACTTGTTGCTGTATTCAGTACGTCTGATCATGGCTCTGAGCTTCTCAACCAGGATCATCGGCTCATAAGGCTTTGAAACATAGTCGTCTGCACCGGCACGGAGAGCTTCAACCTGATACTGTGACAGGTCTCCCTTACCGGTCAGGAATAATACAGGTGTCTTATATCCCTGATCTCTATAGTCCTTGATGAACTGCATTCCGGAATATCCGGGCATCATCCAGTCGAGGATGATAACGTCGGGGCGCTCTAAGTCAGCCAGCTCGAATCCCTTCTTGCCGTCAGTAGCTGTAATTACGTTGAATTCAAAGGATTTAAGCATATCCGCAGTAGAATCAACTACCGCTCTGTCATCATCTATAATCAGGATCTTTGCCATATTCACACCTCGCAATAGGTAAAGGAAAATTAAATCATAGTTGTATTGTACCAATAATCGATTTTATGTAAATTGTAATATTACATTTTTTTATCGGTTTTTTTA
>AUXO015462025.1_pt1 | contig 10871 bp, 7 predicted proteins | sample 768731 | NCBI WGS metagenome assembly AUXO01 (sample SAMN02715735, study PRJNA202380) | gut metagenome | biome: sheep rumen | host: Ovis aries | place: New Zealand: Palmerston North
AAAAAAAACTTGAATATTGGATGTGTGTGTGGTAATAATAGGTGGTATTATTTTTAAAAATATTGATACATGAGGAGTGACGTATTAATGAAGACTAAAGTATTTATCGATGGAAGTGAAGGAACTACCGGATTACGTATTCATGAGAGATTCTCAAAGAGAGATGATATAGAGATTCTTACTATCAGCCCTGAACTGAGAAAAGATCCTGATGAGCGTAAGCGACTGATAAATGCTTCTGATATTACATTTCTATGCCTTCCTGATGCAGCAGCTGTAGAAGCAGTAAATATGTGTGAGAATCCTGATACGGTTATTCTTGATACATCAACTGCACATCGTACATCAGAGGGATGGGCATATGGTTTTCCTGAACTTTCTAAAGAACATAGAGATGCAGTAAAAAATGGCAAACGTATAGCTGTGCCTGGTTGTTATGCAAGCGGATTTATCGGACTGGTATACCCATTAGTAAAGGGAGGTATCCTGCCAAAGAATTATCCGATTTCTGTTTTTGCTGTATCTGGCTATAGTGGTGGTGGAAAGAAGCTTATCGCAAGATATGAGGAAGAAGGACGCAATAAGAATCTTGATTCAGCCCGTATGTATGCCTGGGGACAGACACATAAACATTTAAAGGAAATGAAGATAATAACAGGTATAGATAAGGAACCGTTATTCTGTCCTATGACTACAAATTATCATAGTGGAATGATTGTTCAGCTTCCTTTATACACTGATATGATTCAGAAAGTAAAAACACCAGAAGAGATAAGAAATTATCTGGCAGAGTATTATAAAAATGAAAAGTTTATAAAGGTATTACCTTTTGGAGCTGATGTTGAAGCAGGTGGAGAACTGTTTTCTGATGCCTGCGCTGGCTGGGATGGAATGGAAATTATTGTAACAGGTAATGAAGACCGTGTAATAGTAAGCAGCCGTTTTGATAATCTGGGCAAAGGTGCATCAGGTGCCGCAATGCAGTGTATGAATATAGTTCTTGGCTGTGATGAAGCAAAAGGTTTGAATCTTTAATTTAAACTTCTTTACTTTAACGCGCTAAAGTGATATACTTTATAAGCCTCCTGATTAGGGAGGCTTATATTAGATGTGAGGTACATAACATGGAAATGCAAATGCAATTTATTCGTAAACTTCCAACACCACAGGAGATAAAGGAAGAGTATCCTTTATCAGATGAGATAAAGAAGGTAAAAGAACAAAGAGATCAGGAGATAATGGACATTTTCTCTGGTAAGAGTAATAAATTTCTTATGATCATAGGTCCTTGTTCAGCAGATAACGAAGAGGCTGTAGTCGACTATATGCATAGACTTCGTGAAGTTCAGGATCAGATATCGGATAAGATATTTATTATTCCACGAGTATATACAAATAAACCTCGTACAACAGGTACAGGCTACAAGGGAATGCTTCATCAGCCAAATCCTGAAGGTCATGAGGATATGCTGAAAGGTATAGTGGCTATCAGAAAAATGCACACCAGAGTAGTAGAAGAAACAGGCTTTACATGTGCTGAGGAAATGTTGTATCCTGGTAATCACAGGTATCTCTCAGACCTCCTTTCTTATATAGCGGTTGGAGCAAGATCTGTAGAAGATCAGGAACATAGAATAGTATCATCAGGAGTAGGTATTCCGGTGGGAATGAAGAATCCTCCAAGTGGAGATCTGTCAGTAATGATGAATGCTATTACAGCTGCTCAGTCGCCTCAGGATTTTATATACAGAGGATGGGAAGTAAGAACTGAGGGAAATCCATATGCACACTGCATAATGAGAGGATATATAGATAATCTTGGACACAGTAAGCCTAATTATCATTATGAAGATCTTAGAGCTGTGTATGAAGAGTATCAGAAGAGAGATCTTATACATCCTGCTATAATAGTTGATACAAATCACGCAAACTCTAATAAACAGTATATGGAACAGATAAGGATAGCTAAGGATGTAATTCATAGCCGTCATGTATCTGGAGATATAAGAGGAATAGTAAAAGGTCTTATGACAGAAAGCTATATAGAAGATGGTGCTCAGAAGATAGGAGAAGGAATATACGGTAAGTCTATAACAGATCCTTGTCTTGGATGGGAGAAAACAAAAGAACTTCTTCTGGAGCTTGCTGAAATAGTTTAGAAGGTAATAAATGATTAAGTATACTGGTCTAAAGAATAACTACATAGATGTAGATGGTTCATTTGGTGGTAACCAGGAATGGCTTAAGGACACAGGACGTCCATGGAAAGGAAAGGCTATAAGTGGCTATGGATGCGGACTAATAGGCGCTTCAGATCTTCTTATTCATGTTCTTGGAGCAGACATTATAGCTGACAGATATATAATGGACGATGCAGATAGTGTCAGTCCTGATGAAATCATGACCAGTAAAGGAAATATTGACAGAGACAGATATATAGGTTTTATCAGATATATGGAAAGAAGATATTTTCATATATTTCCAAAGCTGGGATTATCCGGAATACTTCTTATGTTCGGACTTAATCTGTTCTTCTTCTTTAATAGAAAAAGTATTAAAGGCTCATCAGGCTGTAAATTATCAGCCAGATGGGCAGTAAGACCATCAAGAATACTTACTTGTATTAAAGAAATGCTTGAAAATGATATTCCTGTTATTCTGTCAATAGGACCGGGCTTTTTGCATAAGGAGAAGCTTAAGTTCTATAGAAAGAATATAACGGCAACAGGCGAAAGCAGCTATAAGCCTGTAACTGAAACAAAGGATCATTATGTGACTGTTACAGGTGTGCTGGAAGCAAAAGCGAAAGACGATAAAGACATAGTATTATTGGAAATATCTTCGTGGGGCAGAAAGTATTATGTAAACTTCGAAGAATACCAGAAATATGTACGAAAAAATGATAATTATTACTTCAGTAATATACTCTATATAAAGAAAAAACAGTAATATAGATAAATTGTTTAAAAATCCTATTAATTTAGGATTTTTTTTTGTTTAATTTTTTACACACTCATGGTAAAATAAACATAGTGGGGTTAAGGTACATCTTAAGTGCTTGGGAGGATTAAGAGATGTTTACCTGGAATTTTCAATTAATATCAAAAGCAAGACTATCAGATACATTAAATCAGCTGAAGCTGAATGTATCAAATGGGGATATACTTATAAGGATTCATACTGCGTCTCATCGTCCTGATGAGGCTGTTGAGCTTGCTCAATTTCTTACGAAGCTGGTTCCGGGAGTGAAGGTTTTTGGAACGAGTACGTCAGCTATTATAATTAATGGAAGACTGATGCCTAATCAGTGTCTTATTTCTATTACCCAGATGAACAGAGGTCATATCAGAACTGCACTATTACCAGTATCAGAAGCTGGTAACGTGATTGAACCTAAGAAATTATGCAAAAATGTTAAGCAGGCTGTAGTAGGTGAAGATACGAAATTACTGTTATCATTTTTAACAATTAATTATCATCAGGTGTATGATTTTGTTGACTTTTGTAATGAAGAATTTCCTGGCATTAAAATGATGGGTGGAATAGCAGATGGTGCAGATAGTACTCTTGAAAAGCTGCCGGATAATACATTTATCTTTGATGAAAATGGCTGGACAGACAATGGTATAATTGTGGCTTCTATAGGGGGCGATGATGTTAGTACCTGCTGTTCATTTGCTACCGGTGTTGAGGCATTAGGCGGCGATATGGAAGTGACTGATAGTTATCAGACGTCTATTATTACAATGGATGGTATAAGTGCTGCCCAGAAGTATCGTATGGGAATAGGTGAGAAGTTATCCCAGAGACCGGAACTCGCCAGTCTTTTTCCGTGCGTTTTTTCTGATGCACCTGAGTTCCCTATATTCTTCCATTATATAAAGGATTTTAAATTATCGGACAGATATCCTGTAGATGATCCTAAGAATAAGGAGTTCTATGATTCGCATCCGGAAATAGATGCTAATGAGACTATAGAAATGATTAATTCTAACTTTCATATAACTTCAGGAAGAAAGATGAAGAGGGCATTTATCTATGATAAAAAAATAATTCAGGATAATCGTTCACTCTTTAGACGGATGGAATCTTTTGAAAAATCTGAGACATTATTTGCGTATTCCTGTATAGTCAGATCCATTATATATTCGAACTGTGTTAAATGGGAACTATCTGCATATGAAAATACAAATGTTGGCGGATGTATAACATATGGTGAGATAGTGAATGATGATGGATATAACAGATTCGTAAATGGAACATTTGCTGTTACAGCTATAGGAGAAAGCACTGCGAATCAGGATTTTAATCCTTATACGTTTTTATATACAGAAACGCTTGCAGATGATAATGGCGAATTGCTTAATTATCTGACTAGCGTAGAGAAGAGTCTGGAAATAAATAAAGAAAGTATATCTGCTGAGTCTATGAAGACTTTTGTACGAGATTGTGAGTATAAGCTTTTATATGCTGATAAATACGGTATTCCGAATATTGCAGCTATGAATCTTGATATGAAGCTAAAGGGTGTAGACAGGATATGTATTATAGATGTATCAGATATATCCAGTATGAAGTCTGTTTTCTCAGAACAGCTCGTACAGCTTACATATAAGAATTATATATCCAAGTGCGAGAAATATGTCCAGACAAAAAACTATCATATGTATATTTTGAGAGACTGGAGAATTGCCGTAGGTGCTGAATCATATATGGTATCACTTTCAAAATTCGCTAAAGACATGGAAGAATTGCAGCGTGTTTTGTTTGATAATGAAGAGGATTACATAGCTATAGTACCTACATTTTCAGTTATGGATAACTGTAATAATGAGAATTTTTCAAATGCATTTAACTCTTCCAGAGTAAGAATGTGGCAGAAAAATATGCAGTTCTATGTTAGTGATGCAATGGATAACCAGCTGGATGAAGAGGCAATTCGTGACAGATATCATATGGTAAATGTAATCAATTATGCTATTGCTAATAATAAGGTTATTCCTCAGTATCAGGGTATATATGATAACAATTCGGGAGTGATACATCATTATGAGGCGCTTATGAGGCTTGAAGATGAGAATGGTATCTTGTATTATCCGAATACATTTCTTGATGTAGCCAGAACATATGGACTACTCTATGATGGAATATCCATGCAGATGATAAAGAAGGTATTTGATAAATTCAAGGATTCTGAGACGATTAGTGTCAGCGTCAATTTGGGAATAAGGGATATTCGAAATAAGGAAATGACGGATTATCTGTATGATTTTCTGTCGGTAGCTAAATATCCTGAGAATTTTATCTTTGAGCTACTCGAAAATGAGGATATAGATGATTACAATCTTATGGTTGAATTCGTTGATAAGATTCATGAGCTGGGAGCTAAGATAGCAATCGATGATTTTGGAAGTGGATTTTCAAATCTTCAGCATATAATTAATCTCCAGTCTGATATAGTTAAGATAGACGGTTCAATTATAAAAAACTGCTGTATTAATTCCAGTGCAGAAAATCTTATAGCACTGATTTCAGCATGGAAAAGTTTATCAAATAGCGATATTGATATAATAGCTGAATATGTAGAGAATGAAGAGATACAGAAAAAGCTTATGAGCTATAGTATAGATTTTTCACAGGGATATTACTTTGCAAAACCTGTGACAGAAATAGATATATAAAGCGCCTTCAATAAGGATAAATAGAATGAGAGATAATTCAGATAACGAAATCTTAATAGGACTTATAGTTGGAGGAATATCGAATGAGTTTTCAAAGTCTGTAGTAAAGGGTATTACCAGCTCCATTCCCAAGAATAGTAATATCAGACTTGCTATACTTCCGGGAGAACTTATGCAGGAAAATTTCCAGGGTGAAACTGTGTCACAGCATAATTTCATGTTTAACAGTGTGTATAACCTTGGAAAGATATGTAAAATGGATGGCATCATCATAGCTATGGGAAGTATAGGCTGGGCTCTTAATGATGAACAGATAAAAGAATTTCTGAACAGATATGCTGATATTCCAAGTGTTCTTATTGCGTCTGATTATGAAGAATATACCACTGTTAATTATGATAATAAAATGGGTATAAATGAATCGATAGAGGCTCTGGTTGGAGTATATGGAATAACTTCTATTGGCATGATAGGTGGATATAAGGAAAATGTGGACTCCAACAGGCGTAAGGATATATTCATAGAATGTCTTGAGCGAAATGGTATAGAGTATAATGAGAAACTATATGTTCCGTCTGATATGTCAGAGAATACCGATGAAGCGGCAGCGCTTCTCCTAAATCAGAATCCGGATCTTAAAGCTGTGTTCTGTGTTAACGACGCATCTGCTGTAGGACTATATAGAGAAATGAAGAGACGCAGACTTGTTCCGGGTGAGGATATTCTGGTATTTGGTTTTGATAATACAAGGATGGCTGCAGAGATGACACCGCCATTATCATCAATTGGTTCGTCTTCGGTCACATTGGGACAGAAATCTCTTGAACTTCTGCTTAGAAAGATAAATGGGGAAAAAGTAGATTCGGAGCTTATTCCAACCCGACTATATGGAAGAGAATCGCTCAAGTATGACAAGTATGAGTATTCTTTAAGTAATCTTATTAATATCGATGAAGAGATTATAAATAGAATGTTTGATGACTGCTTCTACAGATATGATACAGAATACAACAAAGATAGCATCAACCTGAAAAGACTCTTTTATGAAATAATAAATAGGATATTTAAAGGAATCAAGAGAAGATATATCGGAGTAGATGAGTTTAATGAAATAGGACATCTGATAGATATATTCTTTAGTAGTGGGGCAATGGACTATACTGATGTATGGAAATTCCTTAAAAGCGTGACTGTACTTCAGAATGGAATTAATAAGACTCTTCGGGGAAGAGAAAATTCTTTTGTAAACAGACTGTTCCTGAGGATGAAGGATGATGCATTATTATCACTTTCGGAATCAAGAATAAAAGAAAATGAAGAAAATGAAATAGCAAGAGAATCCCTTCGAAAGTTTATTATAAAGGGGATGAACTATGCGGGGGATAAAGCTCTTACCAAAACCGATATAATCAGTTCGCTTGCAACTCTTGGTCTTAATAATGCAGCATTCTATATGTTTGATGAACCGATAACTATGGATGACCTTGAAAGACAACAGTACCCGGATTATATTTATCTGATAAGTGTTATAAAATCAGGAAATATTTATGTGATACCTGAGTCGAAGAGAAAAAGGTTCATGTCGGATATATTTATTCAACGAGAAATTAAGATATATAATAAAATATTTGTTACATTTCCTCTTTTCTACGAGAAACTATTCTATGGACTTCTTCTTTGTGAACTTAATGAAGATGTATTCAGCAGAGGAGAACTGATTGCCAGTCAGTTAGGTATGATGGTTCATATGATAAAGATATCATAAAAACAGCTCGCTGTAGCGAGCTGTTTTTGAGTTGATTCTGTTACAGCATATGAGCTCTGATTTCTTCACCGCTGAGTGGTGACAGAAGAGCAGGAGCTATGTCGAATACTGTTTTAGCGCCTGAGTTACCATCCTGGTTCAGTCTATATGCTGCTCTTGCATAAGCAGTGAGAACGGAACCTGTAAATTCCGGATTGGAATCAAGCTTAAGACTATATTCAATAACATGAGTTTTGTTACCGTTATCAGTAGTTCCTGTATATATAACAGAGCCTCCGTGTGGAAGACCACTATGGTCTTTTTTCATTTCTTCTTCTGTTATAAAGTTAACAGTTGTATCATAATCAGCAAAATAGTTAGGCATAGTAACTATTTCTTTCTCTATACGTTCTTTGTCTGCACCTTCTTCGGCTACAACATAGCATACTCTTGTGTGCTTGTCTCTTGTAGTGAGTTCTGGGTTCTTTCCGCTTCTGACAGCCTCAAGTGCTTCAGGAACAGGTACAGTATACTGTCTTGCATCAACTACTCCATCAATTCTTCTGATAGCATCGGAATGTCCCTGACTTACTCCCTTGCCCCAGAATGTATAAGCGCTTCCGCCAGGAAGAACTGACTCAGAATATAGACGATTCAGTGAGAACATACCAGGATCCCATCCGCATGATATAATTCCTATCTTACCGGCAGCTTTTGCAGCTTTATCTACATTTGCAAAATGTACCGGGATGTTTGCGTGTGTATCAAAGGAATCTATTACATTAAACATTGCAGCGTATTTTGGAGTCATCTCAGGAAGATCAGTTGCGCTTCCTCCGCATATGATTAAAACATCAATAGCATCCTTCATATTTTCGAGCTCATTTACATGGTAGGCTTTTGCCCCGGAATCTATGCTCACATTTGCAGGATCACGTCTTGTGAATACTCCTACAAGTTCCATATCTGAACAAACATTAACTGCCTTTTCAACTCCACGGCCAAGATTTCCGTAGCCGAGGATACCGATTCTTATACTCATTTTATATCTCCTTTCATTAGTGACACGAGAAGATCATCCAGTAATAAAATGTCTGGTAAATCGTCTCTAACAAAACATTAGAAGTATATTATATCAGGAAGATAATTACAATGAAAAAAACAAAAAAATAAACGATAAAAAACAAAAAGTAATTGATAAAATATGTTAAAATATAGAGAATACATAAATAGTATGTTATTCTGAATGACAGATGGCTATGCCGAGGCTTTTGGAGTAGTGCTATCAGAAAATCCAGACAAGTTTTTGGTATAGTTAGTAACTGAAGCATTATAGTATGAGGAAAAACAATTTACAGTATTACATGGATAATAGTCAGGAGATTAAAGTGGAGAATATAGGAGTATTACTAAACAAGTGTAAAACAATATGCAGAAACTATGAGAGGCGTATCCCGGACTGTCCGGATGATGAACTCTTTTATCAATTCTGCGACGATACAATACACATGGCTTTCATGATAGCAGTTAGCGATGGATATGTGGATGTAAAAGAAGTAGATAAGATAAACTATACGTTCGGAGTTACATTTGACTATAACTCACTGGCGAGAAGTTATGGGCTGGACTATATATCCGATGAGAGTTTCATGAAACAGATACCTAACTCTATAAGAACTGTAGCAGAGATAGAGAAGAAAGAAAATCCATATCCCAATACATTTCTTGAAGATACAAGAACTCTCTATACAGCTATGAAAGAATTTGGAAATGAGATGCTCAATGCCACTGGTGCGACACTTAAGTATAGTGTTATGATTCAGAGCTACTTCATAAATAATGTACTTAAATATATATTCAGGATGGAAGAACTGGATGGCCTTAATAATTCACAGTTAAATGAAACTATGACATATACAAAGACCAGATTATCTCAGAATAATACAACAGATTATATGAGCCCTGATGTTTCTTCTGATAATTCTGATTCGGAAAAAGAGGTGGAAAGAGGAGGACTTAAGTTAAAAACTCAGCCTGTTCAGGAAAATCCGCAGAAGGTAAATAATAGTGTTGAAGAGCCTGAGACAAAGGCGGCTGCAGAGAATAATCTGGAAAGCTACAGAGGTGACATGACTCTTGCTTCTGATCATATATCAAAGACTCATACTACTACCATTGAAAGTAATGCCATAGATATGGATACTATCCATGAAATACTAAGTGATGTTGATAATCTCATAGGACTTGGAAATGTAAAAAAAGAAATCCATGACATGGTCAACATGATGCTGATAAATGAAATGCGTCGCCGAAAGGGACTAAAGAATCCTGTTGTATCAAGACATCTTGTATTTACCGGAAATCCAGGTACAGGTAAGACAACTATAGCAAGAGCTATAGGAAAGATATACAAGACTCTTGGTATTCTAGAAAAGGGCCACATGATAGAGACTGATCGTGCAGGTATGGTAGCTGGCTATATGGGACAGACCGCTGAGAAGGTTACTGAAGTAGTTCAGAAGGCCATGGGTGGCATACTGTTTATAGATGAGGCATATTCACTTGTTACAGAAAGCGAGGGGGATTTTGGGCAGGAGGCTATAAATACTCTTCTTAAGCTTATGGAAGATAACAGGGATAATCTGGTAGTTATAGTGGCTGGATATACAGAGGAAATGCAGGACTTCATCAATTCTAATCCGGGACTTCGTTCGCGTTTCAATAGATATATACAGTTTAATGATTATTCTGATGATGAATTATTGCAGATATTTAAATCATATGTACAAAGTCAGGATTACATACTTGAAGAAGGTTCGGATGATGAAATAAAGAATGCCATAGTAAAGATCAGGACTGAGGAAGGCGAAAATTTTGGAAATGCGCGTTCCATGAGAAACTATTTTGAAAAGGTTATCTCAAATCAGGCAAACAGACTTATCGATGTAGCTTCAGCTGCCAGTCTGGATACAGGTGAGGATGAACTTATGACTATAAAGAAAGAAGATTTGTAATCATTATTTTTGATATGGAGATTTATGTAAACTAACCGCAACATATAGTAAAGAAAAAATAACAGAATACATATGTTGTGATACCGTTGAAAAGTCTAGAAAATTCGTATATTTTTCACAAATAATTGTATTGTGTTATAGCACTTTTCATGGTATGGTGTTACTAATAATGCATCAATAGTAGGGGTAGTGCGTCCATTAGAGAATTGCTGTGTAATAAATTTGCTTTAATGGAAATTCACAGGTGAGAGAGTGATTTGTACATAGTCCTACTTAGGAGAGATACGTAAAAGGTTCTTAGAATTTTCTTAGGGAGGAGAAAAAATCTATGAAAAAACGATTTACGAAAATCCTTTCGGTGGCACTTGCTTCAGTAATGACTATGTCGCTGATAGTGACTGGAGGCAGTTCAGGGGTAAGGACTGTAAATGC
>AUXO018239416.1_pt1 | contig 10870 bp, 12 predicted proteins | sample 768731 | NCBI WGS metagenome assembly AUXO01 (sample SAMN02715735, study PRJNA202380) | gut metagenome | biome: sheep rumen | host: Ovis aries | place: New Zealand: Palmerston North
TAATAAAAAAGTAATCAAAGAAATCCAAAAATTCTTAACAGAAAGTAAAAACCTTGCTGGTAGTAGTTTGAGTACTTTTGGGCATCTTATGATAGAAGCACACCCATTAATGGCTATAGAAAGACAAATGCTACAAGAATATGGTGTTGAATTTACTATACCACAACATATAAAAGACCGCTGGATAGAAGCTGCTAGGCTTGGTGATATAGAAACTCAAACTCAAGTTGAATTTAGAGCTAAAGAAATGGGGCGAAGTGTTATACAAAAATTACCATCACGTTTCAATTTTCTTGAAAAAGGTATAACAAAAGAAGAACGAAAAAAGCGTTTTCATAATTTTATAGATAAAGTTAACGCATACCGTTATTTAGCGATGTTAAGTAACCCAGCGACCCATATTAGAAACATTGTTGGTAACTATGGTATTAAAGCATTATCAAGAGCTAGTGAAGGTTTTGAACAGTTTTTTAACAAGTTTATAGAATATGATGAACACGATTTAAAATATTTACCAGATCAAAAAGTTAGTAAAGAAGATATTGCGTATGTAGAAAAACGCTTTAAATGGATTTTAGAAAGCGTTTCTAAAGTTGGTAAATATGATACTCGAACACGCACAGATGCAGCTCATATTATGGATAATTTAAAAACTGAAGAAATATTTGGCACTAAAGTTTTCAAATGGTTGCAAAATTTAATTTATGATAAATCATTAAGTAAAATGGATGCCAAAATATCACAACCAGAATTAGCACGTACACTAACTCAATTATTAGTTGCTAATTACCCTGAACAATTTGAGTATGATAAAGCACATTATGATAACACCCTTGGTGAATTATTTAATAAAATTCGTCCTTTTGAAGATTTAATAGAACAATATGATAGTGCACGAGATGCAAAAGAAGCGGAATTGTTAAGTAAGAGAGATGCTGCACAAGAAATAAATGATACTAAAACAGTAAACAAAATGAGTTATGAATTAGGAAAACTTAGTAATGTATATCTTTATGTCAGTCAACATATTGATAAGATAGATGTAAATGAAAAAGATCAAATTGGATTGAAAGGTTTGTTAAATTGTAAAACTGAAAAAGAAGCAAAAGCATATATGCGTAATTATAATAAAGAACATAAAAATAAAGAAACTTTACCTGACGTTAAAAAACAAATAAAAAAAGCTCGTGATATTTTACAACAAAATGGGCTTAGTGATGACAAATTAACAACATTGTTTGAAGTAGCTACACGTAAAGTATTAACTAATTATTTACGCTATGAAAACCGTTTATTTAAGGCGTGGTGTAAATTAATGGATGACAGTATTGTTATGAAAATATTAGGTAGTGTATTTATGCCTTTTGCTAAAGTTGTTACCAATATGACTTTGTTGACTATACAATACTCTCCATTAACTCTTGCTCGTGGTATTAAAAATATGATAATGTATGGTAAAGGTAAACGCTCTTTACCAGACATTAAAATGGATTATGGTAACACTTGGCATAATTTTGTAACTAAATTATGGTATGGTGTTGATGATGTCCGTTTTGTAAAAGCACAAGCTGCAGCAGATTTAGGTAAAGGTACTGTAGGTACATTATTACTATTACTTGGTTTGATTTTAGCTGAATTAGGTATCATAGATAGAGATGAAGAAGATGATAAATATGGTGGGTATGTATTACACGTTAATGTTTTCGGTGAAGATATTAAAATTAAGTTATCTGATTTAGCACCATCTATGACACCATTATTAGCTGGCGTAGCATTAACAGTTGGTGCTCGTGATAAAGGTATAAACGGTGCTTTAGAAAAATATTGGGAACAAGTTACAAATGACACTTTATATGGTAGTTTTAACAACTTATTTGAAAGTTATGGTGGTAACATATTAGAAAAGAGCGCGTATGCTATACAAACTTATATATCACAATATGTACCTGCATATTTACGTGGATGGCAAAAAGTAACTGATAGCAAAGCAGCGGTAAATTATCAAGGCGGTTGGTTTAAAGCAACCTTAGAAAAAGCTATATCAGCAATACCTTTTGTAAGCGGTTGGTTATTACCAAGTAAAATCGATCCTTACACTGGTGAAGTCGATAGAGCATACAATTCTATTTTTGCAGCTGTGTTAAATAGATGGTTACCTGTAACAGTATCTGTTGGAAAAAAAGATAGTGTTAGATTAGAGGCGCAAGCCTTAGGTGCGACAACTACCACAGCAACCAGTAAATTTGTTATTAATGATAAAGATTATACTTTAAGTGGTGCTGAAAAACAACAATTTCAAAGTAACCGTGCTCGATATATAAATACCTTAATTACTGATTTTACAAAAAATAAAACAAAAATTCGTGTTCAACAAGAAGACGGCTCATATAAAGAATTAACATATTCACAAATGACCGACGAAGAAAAACAAACAGCATTTAAATCGTATTACTCAAAAGCTACAAATTATGCTAAAATAAAATATTGGGTAAGTAGTGGTCATAAATATGTAACAACCAGTCGGGATGAATATGACTTATTGCGTAAACTAGGTATTAATGCTACATATCGTATTAATAGCACAGGTAGTAAATATAAAGATTAGAATAAAAAAAGACCGGGAAACCCCGGTCTTTTTCTTTTAACTTAACGCTTGTACAAAAGTGTACCAAACATAACCTATACCAGTCATAACTGTTAAAAAACCTATCAAATACAAAACAAATAGCCACGGATTATCTTTCATTTTCATCCTCTTTATATTTTTTAAAATCATTGATGATTTTTACTAATCGTTCTTCTGTTTCTCGTTGTTTGCGTTTATTATGACTTATAATAGCTATAATCAAAAATAATATACCTAATGTATAACAGACACCTTCAGCTATCATTATAGCGTTATCGTATTTACATATAAAATTAGCTATTACAAATGTTATTGCTATAATAAAAAATATTACTGCTAAATTCCATAAAATATTATTTTTCATTTATAACTCCAGAGTTACATTGGTATCTTTTTTAAAAGTATTTTTTTGTTTTTTATATTTTAAATCATTAAATATTTCTTTATAAATTTGACGTTTAACTTTATCATTTTTATAAAAACTTATTGTCATTATTAATAAACTAAATACTAATACAATAGCTGCTAGTATGGCTGAAATTGTTAATAAATCATTTAATATGTTTTCACTATACAATAAAAATTCCATTTATTCAACCTCCTTATTTAACCCTGTATTGCGGGGTTTTTTCTTTTTTAGCTTGGTCATATTTATCAGTTTCTTGTGCTGGTACACCTGTTGTAGCATATATACGTTCAAGTTCGATTTGACCAGCTATTTTATTAATTTCACGTTCTAGTTCTTTTATTCTATATTCAGTTTGTTGTTTCCTAGTGAAAGCGTCACTCTCAAGCCTATCAATTTTATTTTCAATCACACTAAGTTTAGCTTTATTATTATCAATCAAGCGTTGTTTTTTAACAATTAATTTACATTGTTTACTAATCAACATATCTATTTCATTTTTGTTAAACATAATATACTCCTATATTTTAACTATATTTGTAACAATTTTCATTTCACCTTGTTTACGCACGGCTGTTACAGTCACCGCGTTTGGTGTTCTATCTGTCGGAACATACCCTTTTTGTTCCGCATACCCACCATATTTTAAAAATGCGTTGGCGTTATAATATGTCCGTTGGTGTTCAATATCTTTGTCGTGCATCGCGTCATATAAAAATACCATATCACTAAAATTAAGTTGCGTGTGCGTGTGGCTATGAATATACAAATCCATATCTGGTCGTATTTTACTCATATCTTCAAGAACATTTGCAGATGAGCCCATTCTACGACCACCACCTGTTCCGTGAATACCGAATACCATATATTTGTTTGGTGTTTTTGTTCCGCACACTTGACCAAACTCAAGCCTTAATACAAATGCGCCATCTGTATAAATCTCAGGTTTGCCCAACGCGTATGCTACACCTTTCAACGGGTTAATACCCGCCAACAAGTTTGTACGGTATTCGTGGTTTCCCGTTGCAATAACCAATATTTTATCTTTTATTGGGTATAGCAACTCTATTAAACAATCTTGTTGCTGTTCCATTGTCATTGTTTCTAGGTAACTATCTGATTTACTTGTTTTCAAAGCATTGTTCATTAGATCGCCATTTAAGATAGCATAGCAATTTGGGGTTTCTTTAATGTAATTTATGGTATTTTTTATCAAATCCATATCACACAAATCATCCCCAATGTGCATATCACCTAAAACAACAAGTTGGAATGCATTATTTTTACCTAAATTATATTTTATTTTCTTCATTAAATTCCCTTTTAAACTTTCGTAATTTGTATGTGAAAGTTCGTTTATTAATTTCTCCCGCACTTTTTTTCTGTATTATGAATTTCATTCCTGGTGCATAGCATTCTAAAATATACAATTTTAGAAATTTCTTATCGAAAAGCCTTGTATAATCAAAATACCCGTCAGTAAGTATATCAACCGCGTTTATACTGTTTAATATACTAGCAACTCTCCAAATAGCCTCGTCTTCTGTAAAGTATGTTTCATACATATATTGTTTACCACTAGCAAATGCTTTTACAATCCAACATCTCGTCGCGTTCATATTTCAACCAAATCCTGCAATTTATTTTCTGCAAATTTAATATACCAATCGTAATCTAGGTTCGGTTGCATTTGCAACTCATCATTCACTAATTGACAATGCTCTGGTATTTCTGCAACTTTATCGTAGCGTTCTTTTATTGACTTACCATTCTCGTCAATATATGCCTTTTTATACTTATAAATTGTGCCACATTTAGTATCTATCGTTGCTATAACGCGATTAACTTTATTAGCGTTTCTCATTTCGTTATTGTATTCATAATAAGTTTTATCATAAGTGTAACCCGTTTTAGTTGTAAAGCAGAACATATACAAATCATCACATTCGTGTATTGTTTCACTAATTGGCTTACCAAAAACATAATAATTTAATATCGCGTTATGTGTTATTGGTGCGTTTAAATTTGTTAATTTGCGTTTTTTATCGTTAGGGTTATAATTTTCTTGGTTTGTCCATTTACCTTTAACTTTTAAACTTTCTAACTTTTCCGCACCTTTTGGCACTTCAATATAATTATTAACATCTCGTTGAAAGAACATTTGTATCTCATCATATTCCATTGTGAAGTTTGTCATATTCTCCCATTCACTAACCAAGCTTTTCATTTTATCAATATCTTTATTTGCTATTTTAACCAATATACCATCAGTATTTGTTTGTACGACAATAGCCCCTGTAATACGATGTATTTTATTGGCTAATGACGCTAACAAAATCTGACCTAAATAACATACGCTACTTGCTTGTTGCGGATCGTATAATGCATTATATTCGTTTTTCATAGCACCGTATGTTGTGTTTAAAATAAGTTTTAATGCTTCTTGTTTCTTATAATAATCATAATACAACGGGGTGTAACCATTTGTTTTTAATTCTTCTTTCATCAACCTTTTATATTCAAAACGCTTTTGATAAATTTGTTTATAAATACTTGGGTCTGGCACATTTCGTGACATATAATCAAAATTCATAATAAGATTTGGATAGTATGATGTGACATCTATATTAATCAAACTATGCGTATCATTTGCTCTTGCTAATACATTATCGCTACACGTCGAATGAATACCGCCTATACCAAAAGTTACTGTGTTATCAAATAAATCAACGGTTTGGTTTTCATCACTAAATTCTTTAAATAAATCTAAAATGTATTGCGGTAATTCTTGTTCAACATAACCTTTAACTTTTTCTGGTATTTTAAAATGTGTTTCTTGATATCTAAATTGTTGTTTTGCTTTTAATACTAGCGCACACAATTTAGCGTTAGTACTTTTTAATGTTGTTATTAACGGTATCTTAAACATCTCACTTAACATAATTTTACTATCTATATAAGATTGTCGATGTTTCTTCAATACACACGTAGCATCTACATCGTGTTTACAATACTTAATTGTCAATGCTTTATCTTCATATGTTAATCGTTCTTTATCAAACGAAACGCTGGTTTCTTCAATACTCATACCAATATTACTTTCAAATTCTTTCAAAGAACCGAACCAATCGTCATATAAATCGCAGAAAATATATTTATTCCAAAAACTATAATCGTTTAATGGTATAGGCTTTTCTGTGATTATTGCTTGTGATAATTCAAACACCGCTTCTGGTGAATATTTGTGTTCAATTGCGTTTAATATACGCAAGTCATAACCTTTAATGTTAAACCCTATCAAACACGCTTTATTTCGCCATTCACGTATTCTAATCAGATAGTCATAATCTTCACTTGTACAAACAAAATAATCTTCACCTTCGCTTTTACCAACAATACACCACCAATGTTTAAACACTTCTATATCAAATATTATTTCCTTAAAAATCGTCGTACTATATACCTCCACGTGCTAATACCATCCCCATTACTCGTTTTCTTTTTGTCCATATTAAATGTACCACATAATTCAGCATCAAATCTGCTCTTCTTATATGGCAAATAACCACACGCTTGACAATATGCTACATATTCAGCATAAATAACACTACATTCACGCATATTCATCTTTTCGGCAGTATAACCATACTCGTCTATATAACTTAATACAGACGATTGTTCTTTTTTGTATCGTTCAAGTGCCAATTCGGTACTCAAACAACTTGTTAATCTACCTCTAGATAATGCCGCACGAACAGCTTTCAAACTTACAGATAACAAATATTGCATATCCATTGGCGTGAGTTTTTCCAAAAAGAATGGGTCTGGGTTATCAATAGGACGGTCAATGTTTATAAGTATCATTCTTCGATACAAACCCGTCGTAGTATCTAAAATATTTGGTATAGTGTTACAAGCAAATATAAGTTTTGCATAGTTTACAAAACATAGTGGTTGTTGAATAAATTTTCGTTGTGTTAAAAGCATTTCACCCGTAGTTGCTTTTTTAAGCATAGGGGTGTCCTTAATAGCCCTTGTTGAAATATCATCACCAAGGTTAACTAATTTACCAAAAAGTTCGCAAGGCAAATATTTTTCTTCAAGATCTTGCATTGACAAATAAGATGTGTTTTGTTCACCTACTAATTTTTCTATAAGCTTTAAATATGTTGACTTTCCTGTTCCACCGCCACCGTAGCATACAAAGAATTTCGAGAAAATATTTCTGCGCAACAAACAATACCCTACAATTTCATATAATAATTGCTTTTTTTCTGGCTCATCTTTACATAAGCCGTTGAAGAAATTATCTATAACACCACTATATTCCGCATTTGGGTAATACGTCTGTGGAACAAAAGTAGTATTATATTTTCTACTATCGTGTGGCATTAATTTGTCTGTTGTTACATTATAAATGCCATTCTCAAAAACTATCTCATTCCATTCTTTGTTTACAATTTCAGTTGGTATCCAGGATTTTAATTCAAGAAATTTAACTATTTCGTGTCTATTGTGTTCCTTCAAACCTTCGTTATATTCAAAATGAATTAGACGTTCAATTTCTTGTTGTTCTTTCATAGGGCGATAATATTTACCATTGTACATATGGAACACGCCCCCAATGTTTACTATCTGATATTTTTCCAATATCTTACTGGCTATTTTTTCTTCAAGGCATTGTTTACCTTGCATTATTTCTTTCTCTTTTTCTTCTATTAAAGAGTCTCTTAAAACAGTGTTTTCAAGTTCTTTTTCAGATAAAGGTTTTGCAAAAACAAAATTATTAATCAGATGTATTGCTTCTATTTTTTGCTCTGTGTTTAAACCTTTGCCATAGTCCATTAAAGCAAGAAAATGTTTAAGCAACGCATCATTTCTGCCACTATTCTCGCCTAAATCAACTAGGTCTGTTGTATTCTTAAACTGCTTTATTGGTTTTAACCAAAACGGAACAAAATCTACATCGCTTGTAATAGCGCCCCATTTTCTATCTGTATCATTAACAGGCAACACAATATACCCTTTTCCAGCGGCTCTTGTATCTACCGTTATACCAATAGCACAAATATCACCGGCTGTTTGATATGCGTCTGCGGTGGCTCTAAAGATGAAATGCCCGCCGTGGAGGCTTAACATATAAGCAAACTTTATTTGTTTCTTCATTAATATTGAATATACTTTGCTTGCTTGTTTGTTATTATCAATATCAATAACGATAAATCCGTCTGATATAATCCACCCCACACGGCAATTTGCATATTTCTCATCTTGCATCGCTTGTTTCAATTGTTCATAAGAATATACAGAACCGTTAACAGGCGATTTACGCCCTTGGTAGATTTTTAAACCTTCTTCAGATGTCTTTTCACCGTCATATTGAGACCAAACTAACCTATAACGGCTATTTGGAAAGCATTGATTAAACTTTTCAAAATCATCCATCTGTTAATACTCCTTTTAAATACTCATCTTTACTTTGTTTATTTGCTATTGCTGTCCATATGTTTTCTTCTACTGTTTTTCTCGAGATGAGTATGGTATAAGTTACATTCTTTGTTTGTCCATTGCGGTATATTCTACCACACATTTGTTCATAATTCAAATAACTATAATCATATGAATAAAAAATCATCTGATTACAATATTGTAAGTTAAGTCCTTCCGATTGTCCAAATTGCAAAAACAATATTTGGTTTTCATTAAACAATCTTGGGTCTGTTGTATGTTTATATTCCAGAGTTTCTAATTCGGCTAAATCTTGTTTATAATAATATACTATGATTACTCGTTCTGTTTCTTCAAGAACATCCTCAAGTATATCTTTTAATTCTTTTAATTTTTTATTCTCACAGACAATGTGAACTTTATTGTTTTTATCATAAAAGAAACCGTTAGCCGCCTGATGTTTTTTGTTCAAGGCTTCTAACGGTGTCATCGTATCTTCATATTGATCTGTCTTTATAATGCCTTTAGCAAACTCTTTATATTTATCAGATACCATACTATCAATATATTTTACAACAGTTCTACTATCTGGTAAATCAACACAATCTTCTGTGCGTTTAACCATACAATGCTTACCTATTCGTTGCATTAATTCATCTAACGCATCACGTCTAGGCGCAATAGGTATTCTAATAGTAGCGTCATAACCACTTCTAGTATGAACATCTAACGCCTTTGTTATATAATAACGCCATAAGAAATCGTCTCGTTTTTCGGTAAACTCAACAATCCCCATATTATTATATATGTTATAAACATCAACATAATTATTAGCGACTGGTGTACCTGTCAATCCCCACACGTACATCGCTCTTTTATTTATTTCTCTGAGATATTTACTGGTTTTGCTAGTCTCACCTTTTATTCGGTGTACTTCATCCAATATAACAACATCATAATATCTTTTTGCAAAGGTTTTATCCCTAGCAACTTTTTCATAGTTAATCATTGTTATGTCGTGTTTTGACACATCAATTCTATCCTCAACCATCCACACATCTCGTATTACTTTTTTTGGCGCTACGATTAAAACTTTGGATGGCGGAAGTCGTGCCAAAGCAGATAGTGCTGTTATAGTTTTACCAGTTCCTAAACCAAAGAATAAACAATATTTTTTATTTTGTAGTAGTGACTTTACGCCTTCTTCTTGGTGTTGATACAGTTTTATCAACTTTATCTACCATTCCTTTACCGTATAAATAACCCTTAGCCGTTTGGATTATTTCATCATATTCTTTCTTCTCTGGCTGTCCACATATCAACAAACTTTCTAATATAATAGGGCTTATATTGGTGTACATCAATCTTTCAAAAGATGCATTATCTGATGCCACAAAAATAGGTATTTGTTGATTTTTAATAAACATATCTAACACTACATTTACTTCTTTATCTTTAAACTGTTCTGCATCTGCTATTGTGATAGTTTTCTTATCTTTAATATACGCTTTATAATGTTTATCATTAATGTTATTACTTTCAACAACAGCATATTCAGTATTAGCAGTCCAAATCTCTTTACCTAAATCATAGCAATTTGTTCCTACTATAATTAAATTCATATCTATTCCTTTTCTATTATATTTTTAACATCATCAAGGTTATCTGCAAGTAAATATATACCACCAGATTTCAATATGTTTTTTTCGTGTATTTTTTGTTGCTCTGATTGTTCATTTTTAGCACCTGGTCTTTTTACTTCTATTGCTAAAAATTTCCCATTCCAACAACCAACAATATCTGGCAATCCTGGTTTAACAAAACTGTCACCGTGTATTTTAAAATGATATATTCCTTTACTTGTTAAATAATCTTTTATTTTATTTTCAACTACTTTCTCACGCATTATGCTTCTAGTTTACGGAATGATGAGATTTCCAAGTACTTACCTTCTTCCATCATTTGTGTTGCTGGGTTAAGACGTGGTTTTTGACGAGTTACTACTCCTATAAATTTCTTACCAAGGAGTGCACGCAATACTTCTTCTGGATCATCGTGTTTCAATGCTGTCTCATCTACAGCCATAGCAAACTTTTTAATCTTCCAAAGGTTGTTTTGGTTGAGCAAGAAATACATTCTTAAACTACCTTCATCTTTTGTGTCGCAGTTTACTACAACCATATCATCCCCGTTTTTACTAATTTGTGTGTCAACATCCCCTACTTTAAATGTGTATGTTCCTTCTTGTTGTACACTTGTTCTTTCTGATACTGTAATTTCATCCCAATTTACACCGTTCATATTATTTTACCTTCCTTTTTACTGTTGTTCTTTTTTCTTCATCAATACTATCTAATTCAATAATTGCATCGCAGAGATACCCAAGCGAC
>AUXO010567356.1_pt1 | contig 10869 bp, 8 predicted proteins | sample 768731 | NCBI WGS metagenome assembly AUXO01 (sample SAMN02715735, study PRJNA202380) | gut metagenome | biome: sheep rumen | host: Ovis aries | place: New Zealand: Palmerston North
GGAACAGTTTACGGCAATTATGAAATGAATGAATATGAAAAAGCATTGTATGATTATGCTCAAAAAACTCTTGCCGATATTGTTCCTCAATTAAATACTTTTTCACCTGAAGTACAGCAAAATATTCAGCAGCAGTTAAATGCTTATCAAAATCAGGGTATGAATTCTATAAATTCGCTTTATACTCCAATTTTGAATAATTTAAAAAACGATATTGCATCAAGATTTGGAAATTTAGATAATTCAATGTTTTTGAATAACTTGAATAGTATTGAAAATTCAAGAAGTTCTGCTATGGCGCAGTTGGCAGAAGATTTAATATTAAGACAAAATGAACTTGTAAATAATGAATTAAGTACAAGATATAACTACATAAATCTTTTGAATGCTTTGCAAGGACAATATAATGCAAATGCTCTAAATGGTCTTTCAGCAGCATTGAACCTTGCGAATAGCGTAAAAGGAACAGGCTCAACTTCAAATAGTTCTAATTCCGGTTTAAACTTACAATCAATGATTTCCCTAATGGGTGCATTATTATAAATTTTCGGGCGGTGTTTACCGCCCGTCAGTTTTTTTGTTATAATCAATATATGAATATTATCCAAGAATTTGATACAATTGCTGCTATTTCAACTCCACTTGGTACTGGTGGTGTCGGAGTTATAAGAATATCTGGTGAAAAAAGTTTTAATATAGCAGAAAATATTTTTAGCGGAAAGATTGAACCCAAAATGATTTGTCATGGTTGGATTACAGATGGTGGTAAGAAAATAGATGAAGTTGTTGTCTTGCCGTTCAAAAATCCAAACAGTTATACAGGTGAAGATGTTATTGAAATACAATGCCATGGTGGAATTAATGTTGTTAAAAATATTCTTGAAATCGTGTTAAAAAATGGTGCAAGAATGGCAGAAAGAGGTGAATTTACAAAGCGTGCTTTTTTAAATAAAAAACTTGATTTGTCGCAAGCGGAAGCTGTTGCGGATTTAATTCATTCAAAAACTCAAAATTTTGCAATTCAATCTGCCAAAAACTTATCAGGATTTTTATCAGAAAAAGTTAATGAAATAAAGAAAGATATTTTCGAAACTTTATCAAAAATTGTTGCGGGAATAGATTTTCCGGAAGATGTAAAAGAACCAGAGTATGATGATTTGATAAAAGAATTTGAAAATCAAATAAACAAAATAGATGAAATATTAAACAGTGCAAATTCAAGTAATGTAATGCGTCAAGGTATTAAAATAGCAATCGTAGGAAAACCAAATGTTGGAAAATCATCTCTTTTTAATACGCTTTTGAGTTTAGACAGAGCAATTGTAACAGAAATTGCGGGAACAACAAGAGATGTTTTAACTGAAACACTTGATTTGGGAATTCCTGTAACTTTAATTGATACAGCGGGCATAAGAGAAGATGAAAATATTGACAAAGTTGAAGAAATAGGTATTGAATATTCGAAGCAAGCTGCAAAAGAAGCTGATTTAGTATTATTTTTGTATGATTTATCAAATGATTTAAGTGAATCGGACAGAATAATTTTAGATTTTATAAAGGATAAAAAGCACTTAATTATAGCAAATAAATGTGATTTATCTGACAAAAAACCGGAAGGTACAATTCTTATTTCAGCAAAAAATAAAACAGGAATAAATGAGTTAAAACAAAAAATCAAAGATATTATTCTTGAATTTTCACCAGAGGATACGGAATTTATTACAAACAAAAGACAACAAGATTGTCTTGAAAAGGCTAGAGAAAGCTTAACTCAGGCATATATGGCTGCAAATGTTCATGAATTGCAAGATTTGATTTCAATTGACGTGAAACAAGCCCTTTTATGCCTTGATGAAATAACCGGAGAAGTTATAACTGATGACATTTTAAACAATATATTCGATAATTTTTGCATTGGTAAATAATTATGGTACAATGTTGATATGTTTACAGGAATTATAGAAGAAATCGGTGTAGTAAAAGATTTAAAAATTATTTCAGACAATGCGAAAATATATATTGATTGCAAAAAAGTTCTTGAAGATACAAAAATAGGTGATTCAATTGCAATTAATGGAGTTTGTCAAACAGTTGTAGATATTTCTCAAACAGGTTTTTCAGCAGAAGTTTCAAAAGAAACATTGGATGTTACAAATTTTTCTAGCTTGAAATCAGGTGATAAAGTTAATTTAGAACGAGCTTTAACATTAAATGAAAGAATTGGCGGACATCTTGTATCAGGGCATGTTGATAATGTTGCAAAATTTATTTCTGCTCAAAAGATAAACGATTTTTATAATATGGAATTTGAAGTTGCTGAAGAAACTGCCAAGTATATTGTAAAAAAAGGTTCTATTACAATAAATGGTATAAGTTTAACTGTTGCTGATATTCAAAATAAAAAAGTAACAATTGCTGTTATTCCTCATACGTTTGAAAATACAAATTTGTCTTGTTTAATTAAAGGTCAAAATGTTAATGTTGAAACTGACGTATTTGCAAAATATATAGAAAAATTTTTACTTAATGAGCGTACAACATCAATAATTACGGAAGATTTTTTAAAAGAAAACGGATTTATGTAATGGATAATTTTAAATTTGACAAAATTGAAGATGCAATAAAAGATTTTCAAGCGGGAAAACCAATAATTGTAGCTGATGATGAAGATAGAGAAAACGAAGGTGATTTACTTTGTTCAGCTCAATGTGTAACTCCTGAAATAATTAATTTTATGGCAAAAGAGTGCAGAGGTTTGATTTGTTTAGCAATATCAAATGAGATAGCACATAATTTAGATTTACCTCAAATGGTAGAAAAAAATACCGAAAAGATGAGAACAGCGTTTACATTAAGTATAGATGCTGCTGAAAGATTTGGTGTAACAACAGGTATATCTGCATTTGATAGAGCAAAAACAATTGAAGTTGCTATTTCAAAGAATGCGTGTCCTCATGATTTACGTCGTCCCGGACATGTGTTTCCTTGTGTGGCAAGAACAGGTGGAGTGCTTACAAGAATTGGTCATACAGAAGCTTGTGTCGATATGGCAATTCTTTCAGGTCACAGACCTGCCGGAGTTATGTGTGAAATTATGAATGAAGATGGAACAATGGCTCGTAGAGATGATTTAAGAACTTTTGCAGATAAATACGGGTTCAAATTTGTTTCTGTGTCAGAGCTTGTAGCTTATCGTTTGCAATCTGAAAAATTAATTGTTCGTGAAGCAGAAGCCTTTTTACCAACTAAATTTGGTGATTTTAAAATTTACGGTTATGTTAATAAAGTGAATGGACATGAACATGTTGCGCTTGTAAAAGATGATGGTAGTGACAAAATTCCTTTAATAAGAGTTCATTCAGAATGTTTAACAGGGGATGTATTTCATAGCTTAAAGTGTGACTGCAATTCTCAATTGCACAGCGCCTTGCGTATGATTGAAGAATATGGTAAAGGTGCTGTTATTTATATGCATGACCACGAGGGCAGAGGTATCGGACTTGTAAATAAAATAAAAGCATACGCATTGCAAGAGCAAGGACAAGATACAATAGAAGCAAATATTTCATTAGGTTTTAAAGAAGATTTAAGAGATTATGGTGTTGGCGCTCAAATAATTAGAGATATTGGTTTTACAACTTTTAATTTAATAACAAATAATCCTAAAAAAATTATAGGTTTAGAAGGTTATGGTTTAAAAATACACGATATAGTGCATATAAAATCAGAAATTACGGTATATAATAAAAAATATTTGAATACTAAAAAAGAAAAAATGCATCATACTTTATAAAGGAAGTTTTATGGAAAATACAAACTACGAAACACAAATTTTAAACAGTAATTTATATAAAATTTTCGCAGGTGTTTACAACGATTTTCGTTCTGTTGCTGCAAATGATTATATGTTTGAATTAGCACCTCTTGAATATCAAGATTTTATAGATGCAATTGACAAAGATTATATAAAATGTATAGTTTTATTGGAAAATCATATTCCTACTGCATTTTTGGTATATACAACAGCAATTTCCGAATCAATAGAATTAAATGTAATTCATTGTTTAGGCAATGAAGATTTGCTTGCAAAGCGAAAATTGCTTATTGAAAGATTTTTGCAAGAAACAGAAAAAGAACGTGCTGAAAAAGTGGTTTGTTACCCGCTTTTAGGTGTTCAATCCGGTTTTACAAGTGATATTTCTCATTATGGTTTTAAATTTGTGGGTTTGGCTGTGTTGAGATTTATGATGGATAACAAAAATTCAGAAGAAATTTTAAATAGTATTCCGCAAGAACCGCAAGATGAAAGCTATAAAATTACAACTTGGGAAAATATGTATTATGACCGAGCTGTTGAAATAATTCATGAAGGTTTTAAAACGGCTTCTGATGCCTTATTTGATACAAGATATTTAACAAAAGAAGGAACAGATGACATTTTAGATAAGGTTGTAAACGGTATTTATGGTGAATTTTTGCCGGAAACGACAAGTGTTTTAATGTATAACGGACGTCCTTGCGGATTTTGTTTCACAAATATAACCGGCGGAAAGATTGCAAATATTCCTCTTGTAGCGATAGAACATGAACATCAAGGAAAAGGTTTGGCAAAACATTTGGTAAAAAAATCCGTTTTAAATCTTTTAAAAATGGTTCGTTCAGGAGAAAGAGAATTTACGGAAGTCAATGTATCGGCGGAAACAGGTAATATTCCTGCATTAAAGATGTATCGCCACATTGGTTTTAAAGAAGATTACAGTTATCCTCAAGCTTACTTGCCTATTAATAAATAAATTGTTAATAAGTACTTAATTTTTGGCATATATTCATTATGGAAAATGTTAATTGGCTAAAATTAAAATTAAATGAAAAGATGATGAATTTGCAAAGCTCAAAAGCAAATATAAATGCAAATTTGGCATCGGATGGCGGGATTGCAAAAAATTTAATTCAACAAGCGCAAAACAAAATTATAAATGACGTTCAAAACCAATCTATGAATCCTCAACAATTGCGTATGAACAATCTTGCAAGCATAGATAGAGCTGTTTATGTAAAAAATATACTTAATTTACCAAAGGATATGGTAGAGCTTCTTGTGATGGTTCAAAATGAAGGAAAAAATCAGCCTGCACAAAACGCTCAGCAACAAACGAACAATTCGCAATTACAACAAAATTTAAATCAAAATCAACAAAATATAAATAATCAAGCATTAAATCAAAGTAATAATACTCAGACATTAGCAAATCAGCAAACTAACGCACAGCAGCAAGTAGTGCAAAATCAAGCACCTTTAAACCAACTCCAAGTGCCAAATAATGTACAAGTTCAAATTCCTGAACAACCTCAAATACAAAATCAAAACAGAGGCGAGCAGGTTAGTGAACAAAATAATTCAAATAAACAACAGCAAAACCAGCAACAATCAACTGAAAATGGTGATAATTTGAAGCAAAAACAAACTTTTGCGAATAAAGATGCTTTCAATCAAAGATTAAATGATGCAAAACAAGGTATTGCGCGACAAAATCAGAATATACAAGCTCAAAATAAGCAAGTTCTTGTCCAACAACAAGGACAAAAAACAGGTGTTGTGCAACAGCAAAATGAACAAATTCAGCAGCAAGGACAAAGTCCAAAAGTAGTTCAAAACCAAGGAGAACAAGTCCAACAACAAGGACAAAAAACAAGTGTTGTGCAACAGCAAAATGAACAAATATTAAATCAAGGACAAAAGCCAAATGTTAATGTAAATCGTAATCAAAATGAAAATGGCGAAAAAACAGGCATACACAATAAAAATTCTCGTATGCATGTTCATAATGATGCAAAAAATTCTCAAGCAGAAAATCGTTTACCACAAAATAATATTTCGCGTCAGGACAATAATCTTAAAAGAGAAATCTTAAATGATAGACCTGTTTTAGATAAAGGTGAAAAGTTTATTCAAAATGCTAAACAGAGTATTCTTCAAAATGCGGTTAACAATCCGCATCTTCAACTTCATAATAGTATAAGAAATCAAATAAGACGTCCTATACTTCATGAACCAATGCAACCAAAAATTGTAAATGAAGAAGAACAAATGCAAAATAATGTTCAAAAAAATCAAGGTATGACAGCAGAAGAACTTGCAAAATTTAAACAAAATCTTGCCTCACAATTGAATGAAAATGTTAATTTATCTAATGTTTCGGCATTATTACAGCGGAATAGCAAATTGGCTATGAATAAAATGATTTCAATGATGACAATAGCTACGGCTCAAGGAATGACAGATATTAAGCCATTACAAGATACCGTAAATATAATAAATGCAAGTGTTTCTGCAAATTCTCAAAATGATTCAACTCAAACATTAAAAAATTTAATGCTTTTATATTTACCTTGGCTTCCTTTGCAAGAAGGTGTTGGTTTTGATTTGGAAATTGAGCAAGATGAGGATATTCCGGAATCTGATACATTTATAAAAATACTTATAACAACTGTAAATTTTGGAAATCTTCATGCCACAGTGAGTTTGATTACAGGAAATTCTGTTGATATTTCAATAACTTGCTCTGAAAAATTTCCTAAAAAAGAACTTTTTAAAAGACTTTCAAAAGATGGTTCGCAACATTCAATGCAAACTGCAATTGATATAAAAGAACAAAAACCGCAAGAACAGATTGACACAATAAATCCTAAAGCAAAAGTCAATCTTTCAAATGTAAATCAAGTTAATCCGTATTTGCTTTTGATGTCACATGCGATTATACGTCATACAATTGAACTTGATGCTACTGTTTCTATCGGACAGCAGCCTGTTGAAACAAATTAAGGCTCAAACGTATATATTTCAATTATTTCGTTTTCTAATCCGTATTCACCAAGTCCGTTTATTTTATATTTTTGATTTTTTAATGTTTGATATTTGTTTTTAAAATCTGCTAATGACATAATTTTATTTGGTGATGCAATATTCAACAATTTTTTCAATTTTGGAATATATCCGTTGTTTATATCATTTCTGTCTGCAATACAAACGGCAGATTTGACTTTAAGTTTTAATTTTAACTGCGCCAATGTTTCTTTTGTTTTTGTTTGAAATTCGTATAATTTATCAAACACAGCATTACACTCATTTATATCTTCAAAAAATAACAATATACCTTCAGGAATTTGTTGACTTGTTACTTTAAAATTTTGTATCATTTCTGTTTTGAATAATGTTGTATATTCTGCAATTTTGGGTGCTGTATCAACTTGTTCAGAATTATAATAATATTGGCTGTTTATTTGCTCAATTTCTATATTGTAAATCATTGCAAAATGTTTATTACGCTGTTCAATGTTTTCTGCCGTTTTTTGCAATTGTTTGTTGAATTTTTGTTCAAATCTTCTGTTACCGTCTTTTTCAACTTTGTCAAAAATTTGTTCAAATTCAATAATAAAGTTTAGAATATAAACAATTGCACCAGCTATTAAAAGCATTACAATAGCTGCAATAACAAGCGTAAAATCAACAGGGATAATTGACATATTAGGTTTGTAAATAAGACTTTGGATTGCATATATTGTATCAAAAACGACCTGAATATATTGAGGTAATTCAATTGACATCAATGATAGTATAAAATCTATCATAGTTAGCAAAGCTAACAAAATTAAACAAAATTGAACTCCCTTTAAAGAAGTTATAGTCGCATTTATAGCATATTTTACTAATTTATACAAAATATTCTCCTTATTTTTGTTTTTTCTTATTATCTCTTTGTGCTTTTCTAAACCAATAATAAACAGCTCTTGCAACTCTGTATGAACTGTGTCTTACAAGACCATCTTTGTTTTCTTCGATTAATTTTTTTTCAACAATGTCAACATGAATATTTTGTTTATCTAAAACAACAGGTACTTGTCCGCATTTAGAATACTTTTCAGACATATTCTGTGGTAAACTGTTATTTACAAGAACCGCATCAATCAATTTATCGCTGCCGGCATGTTTGTATAATGCATTAATATGGTCTGAAACTGAATAGTTATCACTTTCTCCTGGTTGAGTCATTATATTGCATACATAAATCTTTTTAGCATTAGATTTAATAATTTCATTAGATATTTCTCTTACAAGTAAATTTGGAATAACACTTGTGTAAAGACTTCCAGGTCCTAAAATAATTAAATCGGCATCTTTAATTGCTTCAATAACAGTATCTAAAGCCTTACAATTTTCAGGTTCTATAAATAATCTTTTTATTTTTTTATGTGCTTCAGGAATATCAGACTCGCCTTTAACGATTGTTCCGTCTTCATATTCTGCTACCAGACGCATATCGTCTAAAGTTGAAGGCAGTACGCGTCCTCTTATTGAAAGTACATTTGACGACGCTTTAATTGCACTTACCATATTTCCTGTAATCGCACATAAAGCAGTTATAAACAAGTTTCCAAAACTGTGACCTTCCAAACCTTCGCCTGATTTAAAACGATATTGAAATAATTTCGTAACCAAATCTTCATCGTCAGCAAGTGCTGCAATACAATTTCTAATATCACCAGGTGGCAATACACCCATTTCTTCTCTTAATCTTCCTGAACTTCCGCCATCATCACCAACAGTAACAACAGCAGTAATGTTATTGGTAATTTTTTTTATACCTTTTAATAACATTGATAAACCTGTTCCACCGCCCACGGCAACAATTTTTGGACCTCTATTTAATTTTCTTCTGATATATAAAGTTTCTAAAAGAGTACTTTCTTCTTTACCGTTGTGTAAATCAAGCATGGAAAGATTTGTCTTTTTCCATCCTTTGAAAAATAAAAATGCACCAAAGATTGTTATTACAATTGATAGAATATCTGTAGGTACAGTCATAGCTATTTTTCTGATAAATTCCATTATAAAGTACACAGGACGAAGATTGAAAAAAATCATTAACCCTATTGTAATTAACAAAGAACCTAAAAAGATTAGTGCAAACCATCTTTTAACTTCTAATCCCGGTAACAGCCAGCCGGCCTCTTTTATTTTATCTCTAAATGTATCTCTTATCTTATTCATATTCCACTATCCTTATTATTCTATACCCAACCTGAATTTTTTGCTTTAATATAATTTACAGGTTCAGGAGTAATCAATTCTTTTGCAGCTTTCAATATATCAATTGAATTTTCATATTTATTTGCAAAATGGATTGAATCAGCGTTTATAATTGTTTTTCCGCCCAAATTATTATCAATTTCACTTGTTGATAGCAAGTGTTTTAATCTGTTTATATTAAAATCAAAATTTGAATTATCTTTTGAAGAAAAGTCAATTGTTCCGTCAGAATTGTATGTTTTATCAAGAAAAATTTCCTGAGCCACAGTAATATCTGTATATTCTCCTACTTTTTGTATTACATCTCCGCAAGCACCATAATAAATTAGCCATTGAGAACATTTTTTTATTGCTTTTGCAATTGAGCAAGAGAATGTAAAATCTGTTGCTGCTTGCTTATACATTGCTCCGTGCGGACGAACATGTTCAATTTCAAGACCAAATGTTTTTGCAAATGACATAATTGCACCAACTTGATAAATTACAAGAGCTTCTATTTCTTCTTCGCTCATTTGCATTTCACGGTATCCAAAGCCCTGAATGTCATCAAAACCAATATGCGCTCCGATTACAATGTTTCTATTTTTGGCTTCCATTAGAGCATTTTTAATAACCATCGGATCTCCTGCGTGAAAACCGCAAGAAATATTTACTGAACTAATGTAATCTAACAGTTCATATTCTGCATTGTTTTTATATACCCCGAAACTTTGGGCTAAATCACAATTAAAATCTATGTTTTTTATTTGTTTTTTTTCTAATATTTCTTGCATATATAAATTCCTCTAATTATAGAATTATTATACATAATAAAGATTTTTATACCATATCTTTACATATAATTAATAACCATCTTTGTAACAAAATGTAAATATGTATTAAAGTTTAAGTCTAAATTAGTCGATAAAACTTATGTGTATAAATCTTTAAGAGGTACGTGTGCATGGGTTCACCAATTGATATTCTAACAAACAAATTAAAATCTGTAGAAACAAAGATTATGAGCAACGTTAGTGCTGTTGTAACAAATACTAAAGATGTATCTGTAAACGACGGAAATATTGCAAATAATCAGGGTAAAATAAACACAAATAGTGATAAATATGCCATGAATGCTTCTGATATTCAATCTATTAAAGGACAAGTTTTAGACGTTATAAAAGAGCAAACAGGCGTTCAAAATGAAATTGACAAGCTGTATGCATCTTTAGCTGATGCGGCAGATGATGTGCAAACAAAAATTGAAGATAAAATAAAAAATTTAAGTATTAAAAGTTCGGATTTGGATGCACTAAATGCAGAGTTGACTGCTAAACAAGATAAATTAACTTCCGAAGAAGAAAATTTAAAACAAGAAGGTACAGAATTAAAAGAAGAATCTCAAAATCTGCAAGGTACAAAGACAGAATTGTCTGCAAAAGGTACAGAACTTGAAACAGAAGGTACAAATCTTGAAAATGAAAAAGCTCAAGTTGAACAAGAAATAGCTGAAGCTGAAGCAAATCCTACAGATGAAGAAAAAGAAAATTCTGAAAAAACAGAAGGAAAAGATGTAGATGCAAGCAAAGATAAAAAAAGTTTTGCAGGTACTGTCAAAGATTTGTATAAAAACGGATATGACTTAACTGATAATACACATGTTAATTTTAGGAAAGGCAAAGTTAATTATGAAGATGATAAATTATCTGCTGAGTTGAATTATAAAGGTAATTTAGATGCTCAATATAAATTTAGTGATAGTTTAAATGTTACAGGTAACCTTAATTATAAAGGCAATATGT
>AUXO013227024.1_pt1 | contig 10869 bp, 8 predicted proteins | sample 768731 | NCBI WGS metagenome assembly AUXO01 (sample SAMN02715735, study PRJNA202380) | gut metagenome | biome: sheep rumen | host: Ovis aries | place: New Zealand: Palmerston North
CACTAAATCATTAGGTACATTATAATCAAAAATCTTATCGATATTCTTATTAGATAATTCTACTAAAACACCTACTACCATTATGTCACCTCCTAGTTATTTATTATAACATAAAAAGAAGTATTTCTACTTCTTTCTAACCAGCTCCACCACCATTAAATGATTGAATCATAAACGTAAAATCATCCGCATCTATAATACGATTCAACACTTGTGTCTTAGCAGTAATTGTTCCACCTACAGGAATATATTTAGCAGGTAAAGCATAAGGACCTGTTGTAGAACCATCAGCAAAACTAAATGTTATAAAAACACCAGTATTATCAATAACTAAATCAGAGTTATTTGTAATACGTGCCTCAATCTCAGCCATCTTAGGATTGTCCTTTAAAGTACGAATCTTCATATCAGAAACTTGAAAATAACTAGCTTCATGCATAGAAGCAATCTTACCACTAGTATTAATTAAAATACCATCTTCTTCTCTATAATGATCAGCATCCTTAGGTTCATCATTCTTAGTAAATTGTGTTCTAGCTTCTTCCTTTGTAGAAGCACCAGATTTTTCCTTTTTAACCTCTTCACTAACATCCTTATATTCAGATGCTATTGGAGGAAGCACAATAAAACCAATTATAGTAAATATTACTAAAACAACACATCCAACAATAATAAAAATAGTTTTCTTACTCATATTATCACCTAAATTAATTATAGCATAAAAGAAAAGAAGTGTTTCCACTTCTTTTATACATGAAGATAATAAGCACTAGACCAGCCACCTATACAGTCCCATTCAGGAACATTATTAGCTTCACCATGTTTACATGTACCACCACTTATATATCCTTTAATCCATAATGCGAAGTCTCCTCCACCACCATCATAATAGAAAGCAAAATAATCATTATAAGATCGATAAGTAGATCCTTCCATTAAAGTACCTTTATAACCAGAACCAGGCCAATCACGATGACGTAAGCCATCACTTACAGTAACTCTAAAGTCATAATTTCTAAGCCTTAAAATAGCAACTGCATAATAAGTAGCATTACTAGAAAAACTCTTAGATGTTCCTGCAGCCCATTTTCCTGATGTAGCATTTGAGTCTGTATCCCATCCATCTACACCAATAAAAGTAGAAAAAGGAGTACCATACTCATTTGAATATCCAATATTATTAATATTAGGTGATGTAATACTACAACTTGTATCATCATTAAATAAATCACATGTTTTACTATTAAAGCTTTGCCAATTAACTCGATTTCTTTCAAAATTAACTGTAATTGTCTTTTTCCAAACTGCATAAAGTGTCATTTCTTTATTCTGACTAAATTTACTTCCTGAATTATAAGCAATTGACGTATCTTTATTAACATTTTTACTAGTATGCCATCCAGCAAAAGTATATCCATCTTTTGATGGTATCTCACCAGGTAAATTAGTATCTATTCCATGAATTTTAGTAAGACTAGTAGGACCACCACTTCCACCATTAGCATCAAATTTAATCTGATAAGTAGTTGCTATATTGGCAGTAATTGTTTGAGTTCTACTATTATCAGCATTATCAACAACAGTTACAGTCGCAAAACGTTTACCAGTATCATGAAATAAAAAGTTTTCTAAATGATCATAAGTATGAGCTTCCCCTAAATTAACATTTAAAGAACTAAAATTATCTTTAGGATTTTCTCTCCAAGTAAATGACTTAATACCACTAGAATCATTACTTTCTAAAACATCTACATAATAACCATCTTTATACCAATTATCTTTTAAAACATCCTCATTAGTATGAGTAGATATATAATCACCCTTAGTATTATCACTCTTAACACTATGCATCTTAATAACAATATTAGGTTTAGTATTATCAAATTTAAAAATATGACTACGTATAGTATCAGTTGTACTATTACCTACTGTATCCATTAAATGAACAGGGAAAATAGCAAGTTCATAATCACCATCTAAACCTGCAGGAGAAGAAACGTTAAAACTTAAAGAAGATGAACCATACATGATTTTATTACTAAATCTTCTTGTTTTAGCATTACTTACTGCTTCTTCTGTTCCAGCTTTAAACCATTGATATTTGATTTCTTGATTTGGTGCAAAACCATAATCATCTTTAATCATAACCATTACGTCAGCATTTTGCTTAGGATTAGGCAATCCATCAGGAGTAAAGAAAACTCCAGGACCAGCATGATCTACATCCATATTACAAGTTGAGTCATCATGTTTAGTAACACTATCAGAATCATCTAAATTATAAATTTCATAATTAAAAACATCATTAGTTTTACGAACTCTCAATCTAATTTTATCTTTTTTTAATCTACATTCCTCAAGTTCTTTATCACTTATTTCTACCATTCCATCTTTAACAGCATCTTCATAACTATATTCAACACAACCCAAAGTTTGTGATCCAAATTCATCCTCAGCCTTATTATCCATATATAATTTAAAAGAACTCTCAATTGAAGAAATACACATATTAGTTTTCTCTTTAGAAAAATTACTAGTAATATTAGAAATAATTGGTAATGCTATCAATGATACAACACCAAGAATTGTAATAGTAACAATCATCTCCACTAAAGTAAAACCTTTTTTATATAACTTTTTATTCTTCATCATAAGCAACTACCCTACACCAAGAGAATTCGAATCTTTATATTGGAAACTATAATCAACAGCATCTATAATACGCATTAAAGAAGAACTCTCAACTTCAACAGAAGCTCCAGCTCCTAGATTATTAGCAACAGAAACCATCTCAGTAGACTTACTACCATCAGAAAAAGTAAACACTAAAGAAATATCAATGGTATCATAATTTTTATCACCATTATTTTTTAGTGTGTAATGGTATTTTGCTAATTCATTATTACTACCATCAGTACTAATAGTCATATTTGAAATAACAAAATCACCCTTAGTATGATTTCCTAATACTTTCTTACTAGTATTAACAAAAGAGCCATCTTCATTCTTTTTATAAGAATTAGAATCCTTTGGTCTATCATTTTTATCAAAACTCTCAACTATATTTTCATCATCTTTAGTGGTGTTAGTCAAAGTAACATCATCATCATTATTAATTTTTATATTATCTTTTTTAGAATATAACATAATTCCTACACCACTAACAATTAAAACAAAAGCAAGAACAATAATACATACCGATATAATTTTCTTATTCATAAACACCACCTATTATAAATAAAATTATACAATAAAAAAAAAGATATAGAAAGACTATATCTTATAATTATTTCTATTTAAGATTATAACTAATTTCGTAATCAGCAGCACCAATAATACTTACATAATCTTTTCTATCAACATTAACACTTCCACCAGCAGGAATATCTAATGTTGATGGAGAACTATTAAGTCTAGATCCATCAGCATATATAAATACAATTGATACTTGAATACCATTAAGATTAGTTGAACCATTATTCTTAATAACATAACTATAACTAGCAAGTGGTTCTTCAGCAGACTTAATAGATATCTTCATACCTTCTACAGATAAATCATCTTTAGTATGAACTCCTTTAACTTTATCACTAATATTCTCCATAGATCCATCACTATTTTTCTTATAGTAAGTAGTATCAGGAGAAGTTACATTCATATAAGGTTTTTTTTCAGTATTTTCCTCTGTATTAGTAGTCTTCTTCTCTTTCTTAGTATCTTTAGAACCAGACATTGTAATTCCAACTCCGCATAAAATTAATATAAGTCCTATAATAAATACAATAATAAAAGCTTTCTTTTTCATATCATCACCTACTATAAAATATTATACTATAAAAAATAATTATAAAAAATAAAAAACAGTCATTTTTTTAATTTGACTGTTTTTATTACTTTATTAACATGCCCAGTTTCTACACATAGAATATGAACGACCATTCAAGCAACCATACATCATCCATACTAGGTAACCAGGACCAGATGATGGAGTATGATCCCAAACATATTGAGCTACATTAACAGCTTGTTGATATGTTAAGTTATAGCTTGTAACAACTTGGTAATATTGTTGAAATGGCTCATAAGCATGTTGAATAGTAACGTTGCTCCATCCTGCAGCTTGGAATACAGGAACGAATGTAGCAACGTGATCATAAGTCATATGTCCAGATACTACTTGACAATATACATCAGAAATACTTGCTTCCAATGTAATATCATGAGCAGGCATTGTACCAGGATTGTTGTTCCATCCATTAAATTGTCTAAACTCATTTATTGACCATTGAGGATTTGGATCAGTTGGAATACCAGCACCATATGCAACAGAACGTGCATCATAGTTACCATTATATCCTCTACTATCATTTACATGATAATAAACTGTATAGTAATTAACATTCCACTTAACTTTTGCAGTAACAGAACCTTCATGTTGTTGAACTAAGTTTTTAACATTAGCACCTTGATCATATTCTCCACCATTAATTTGCCATTTACTAAATGAATGACCCGTTCTAGAGAATCCATTATTTGGTAATTTACAATCAACTCCGTAATAACAAGTTGCCTTTCCAACGCTTCCACCACTTGCTCCATTACCATCAAAATTAATATAGTAAACTGTAGAAATATTGACTTTAACATTCTTACTAGTACAGTTACCAGCATGGTCACAAATAGTAACAGTACCAAATCTAGCACCACGACCAGTAAATGTCTTATTAGTAATAACATTATTATTCTCAGATCCACCTGCATAATCTTCTACTAAATTATAATTACCAGTTTTATTCCACTTCCATGTCTGTTTAGAGAATGAATATCCACTATAGTTATCAGTAGTACCAGTAAAGTCAAAGTAATAACCATTGTTCTTCCATTCAGATATAACTAAATCAGTATTATTAACTTCTTTTACAAAACTTCCAACTTTATTATCGTCAAAATAAGAAGCTTTAATTTTAACTACTGGTGGAGTATTATCAATTCTAAATATTTGACTAGTAAATCTTCCAGTAACCTGTCTTCCATCACTATTTTGAACACTTACAGGTTCAACAACAAGTTTTAAGTCTCCAGTAACACCACTTGGTGTATTTACTTTTAATCTTAATGTATGAGAACTTCTAATTAATGCATTAGTAAATTGTTTTTCTTTCTTTTCACCAATTATTGCATCTCCATTAGAAGAATTAATCCACCAATAACGAATCTTAGCATTAGGTGCAAAACCTTTTTCATCACTGACTAAAATTGTTATTTCAGCACTCTTTGTAGGCTCTTCAATTATCTTAGGATCAGTATCAAATGCAGTTGCCATAGGTACATATGCACCACTTGGACTATCAGGATTATCAGGATCATCTCTACCTATAGGTAAACATGTATTGTCAGCAGCTATTGTCTTCTCATATGCAGTAGCACCATCTAATGTACATTTAATACTTACATCATAATTATAAGATGTACCATTTTTTGTAACTCTAACATAGGTAGAACTATCCGCACATGTCGCACCTTCTACATCAATATCTTCAATTAAACTTTTAGAGTTTAATTCACTAAAACCAATATCCGTACATCCATCATCAGAATATCCAAATATATCATCATGATTCTGATCAACATATAGTTTAGTAGCAGTAATTAAAGCTTCCTCATAATTTTCAAACTTCTGAGTAGTAAATCCACTACTAACATTACTAATAACTGGTAGTGCAATTAAAGATACAACACCAAGAATAGTAATAGTTGTAATCATTTCTACCAAAGTAAATCCTTTATTGTACTTTTTAATCTTTTTTAAATGCTTCATAGCCAACCAACTCCTATGATACCTACTATAACTATCATTATAACAGAAAAAATTATATATTTACATATACTTTTTATAAAAGATAAATATTTTTATTAAACAAATAAAAAAAGAATTAATAAAAAAAAGAAGGTATTAAACCTTCTTAATTATTAAACTATTCGTTTGTCTTTATACGTATTTCATAGTCTACAGCATTAGCAATACTTCCAAGTACTACTCTTTGAAGTTCTATACTTCCAGAAGCTGCTAAATTATCTACTTTATGAGGTGCATCTACATTTACAGTACCATCTTTAAAGATAAATGCGATTGATACTTCAAATGATTGATAATCTTTAGTTCCATTATTCTTTAATGTAAATTTATAACTAGCAAAATCAGTTTGATCTTTATTAACAGTAATAGACATATCATCAATAGAAAAATCACCATTAACATGTTTTTTAGTAATCTTTTCACTTGAATTAGATAATGTTCCATCTGCATTTTCTTTTAGATTATTCTTGTTCACAACACCAACATTCTCCCCAACAACAGGAGTTTTTTCTTTTTTATCTTTTTTAGAGCTAGTCTCTTTATTCGATAATATATTCAAAGAAAAGCCAGAAACAATTAATACAAAACCTAATATGAAAATAACTACTATTACAATCTTTTTATTCATAATTTCATCACCTCTAAACTGTGCTTTGACAAGGAGCCCATCCTCTACATCTTACACGTGAAGATCCATTTTCACAATATATTTGTCCATATACTAAATAATATCCTGAAGTACCAGTATTATTCCACAAATAATTAAAATGCCAAACTGTATCCCAGAAATTCTTATTCATTGGTGTATCAACTCTCCAATAACCGTTCTCAGGAAGATATTCAAGATAAGAACCATACCAACCAGAAGCATCTAACTTTGGAATAAATGTAGATACATGAGGTTTTGTCATATGTCCAGTAATAATCATACACATAACATCTGAAATATTTGCCTCTAAAGTAACATTATTAGCAGGCATTTTACCAGGATTGTTATTCCATCCATTAAACTTTCTGAATTCATTAATTGAACCTTGAGGATTATGATATGTAGGTATATCAGCACCATAGTTAACCCATTCTTCATGCCAATTAGCATTATATCCATGACCATCATTTACATGATATGTAACTTTATAAGAATTTACTTTCCATTTAACTTTAGCAGTAACAGAACCACCTTCATCTTTACTTAAATTCTTAACATTAGCACCTTGATCATATTCTCCTCCACCTACTGTCCATTTATCAAATGAATGACCAGTTCTAGAGAATCCATTATTTGGTAATTTACAATCTATACCATAGTAGCAAGTTATATTATTAACACTTCCACTATTAGCTCCATTTCCATCAAACTTAATAGAATAAACAGTAGAAATATTAACTTTTACATTTTTACTAGTACAGTTATTAGCAACATCACATAGTGTTACAGTACCATATCTAGCACCATGTCCTGTAAATGTTTTATTTGTAATACCATTATTATTCTCAGTACCACCTTCATAGTTTTCAACTAAATTAACATTATTAGTTTTATTCCATTTCCAAGTTTGTTTAGCAATAGTACCATAGTTATCAGTAGAACCACTAAAATCAAAGTAATAACCACTATTTTTCCATTCAGTAATAACTAAATCTGTATTATTAACTTCTTTTACAAAACTTCCAACCGCATTATTATTAAAGTATGAAGCTTTAATCTTTACAACAGGAGCTGTATTATCAATTCTAAATGCGTCACTTGTAAACTTTTCTGTAATAGTTCTTCCTGCACTAGTCATAATACTAACAGGTTCTACTACAAGTTTTAAATCTCCTGTTACACCACTAGGAGTAGTAACATCAACTTTTAATGTATGAGAACTCTTAACTAAAGCATTTTTAAAATTATAATCTTTTTTACCACCAACTACAGCATTTCCATTAGAAGTATTAATCCAATAATAACGAATCTTAGCATTTGGTCCGAATCCTTTTTCATCACTTATTAAAATTGAAACAGTCTTTGATTTAACTGGTGTTTCCCAATAAGGAGGATCAACAGCAATAGTAGTAGACATAGGTACATATGGAGTATCTCCATCATCAACAGTACCAATAGGTTCACAAGTACTAGATTCAGGTAATGTCTTCTCATATGCAACCTTATCTTTTATCTTACAAGAAATACTTACATCATAATCATATGTATTACCATTCTTTTTAACACGTACATAAGTAGAGTCTCCTGCACAAGTAGCATCCTTCAACTCAATATCTTCAATTAGGTTTTTAGAAAGAATCTCACTAAATCCAATATCGGTACATCCATCATCTGAATATCCAAATAAATCATCCTGATTTTGATCTACATAAAGTTTAGCAGCAGTACGTAATGACTCTTCATAACTTTCAAACTTCTGAATAGTAAAACTATCACTAACATTACTAATAACAGGTAAAGCAATTAAAGAAACAATACCAAGAATTGTAATAGTAGTAATCATTTCTACTAAAGTAAAACCTCTACTATATTTTTTAATTTTCTTAACAGTTTTCATAACTAACCAACTCCAAATTAGACTACTCTATCATAACTATAATTATACAATAATAATAAGATATTTAAAATAAAAAAAACAAACAATATTAAATTTGTTCTATAAAAAATTGTAAATAAAAAAAAGAGAAGTAATTCTCTTTTTTAATAACCCATTGGTGCTAATACATCAGATACAGTAACTTCCATTTCATAGTCATAAAAATCACTTATATCAAATGTAGTATTTTTAGAATACTCAGTACTATCTCCTGCCTTTAAATTACTCATAAAAGCAGTATAATCTCTTTTTTCACCAGTTTCACTAATCAATTTAAAATCTATTTTTCCAGTTACTATTTCTTTTCCAGTATCATTCACAATATTTACTGATACTTTATAATTATTTGTAATATCCGGATTAGAATCATCTTTAGTTATAGAAAAACTAGTTACTTTAACACCATCTTTTATATGTTCTTCATTCATTCTATTAACTTTTTCGTCTTTTGGATTAGTAGAATTATCTTTTCCTTTACTAGTAAAAGCAAAAGTAACACCAACTCCAATCAGAACAAAAGCTAATACAATAATTATAATGATTAATAATTTATTATTCTTCATAATTACCTCCTACACTGGATATAAATATTTAGCATTAGACCAGTTATCATTAGAATAGCAGTCACCACTACCCCAGTTATTCCAGTTTGAACTATAACCTAAGTAACATGCACAAGATCCATACCAGCCACGTCCATTAAGCAATGTATACCTCCAAGTTCCACCCCATGGATTAGATTGACCATAGTGTGGCCAGTCAAGAGTATTAATAGTACAACCTTCATTTGCCATATGACCATGGATCCATACATTTCCATCTAGATAACCCCAGCCCATACGACTACTTGCAATAAACTTAGCTCCATCATGCATTACATATACCATAGACCCACCAACAGCATTTTTCATTGTTAATCCACTATGATTTGCATCATCTGAAGTATTACTTACTCTAAACTTCTTACCATCTCTATCCAATAAGATAACTGCATATAAATCAATACTACTAGATAATGAGATACTAGAGCCTTGATTATAATCAGCACCCCATTGTCCACTATTTCTATTCCATCCAACGTAAGTAAATAGATTTTTATATTCATAATTATAACTTCTGCCATTAGCGGTACTAGCACCACCATTATCAGTATCAGACCAACCGCTTGGTCTTGGAATATTATCTACTGTAATAGAACAACTAGTTTCTTTATTCCATACATAGCAAGATTCACTATCGTTAAAATCTCCACTCCATGTACCTTTATCCATCTTATAGTGAATAGTATATGCACTATCCTTCTTCCAAATAGCATATAAAGTAATTGCCTTATCCTCGGTATACTTTGTTCCATAACCACTATCATGAGAATTAGCATCTGTATTCCAACCTTTAAATGTATAACCAGAACGAGTTGGTGTTGGTAAAGTTAAATCAGTACCATGTGTTTTTTCTTTAGTACCTTGATCATCAATACCATTACCTTTTAACGTAACAGTATATGTCTTTAACTTCCATTTAGCCTTAGCCGTAAGTTCTTTTCCATCACTATCAGATAAATTCTTAATACTTCCGTTCTTACTATAATCAGTACCATTAATAGTCCATCCAACAAAATCATAATTATTTCTAGTAAATCCTGGATCAGCTAAACTACAATCAAAGCCATAATAACAAGTAGTAGTAGCTGTAGTACCAGTTCCACCATTCGCATCATATTTTACTTTGAATACTGTAGAAATATTTACTTGAACATTTTTAGAATTACAATTACCTGCATGATCACACATAGTAACAGTTCCGTATCTAGCTCCAACTCCAGTAAATGTCTTATTTGTAACAGCATTATCTTGAGTAGGTCCACCAGTCAATGTCTTATCAAGTTTTGCACTACCAGTCTTATTCCATTTCCAAACTTGCTTAGTGATACCATAATTATCACTACTTCCAGAATAATCAAAGTAATAACCATGTTTCTTCCATTCTGTAATAGATAAATCTGCATTATTTGACTGTTTAATTAAAGCACCTACTTTATTATTCTCATAAGCATTCGCTTTAATAACAATTGTTGGAGCAGTATTATCAATCTTAAATATTCCACTCTCATATTTATTAGAAATTTGTAATCCGTCGCCATTAACAACATAAATAGGTTCAACAATAAGTTTTAAATTTGCAGAAACATTAGGAGTAGTAGTTTCTTCAACAAATGTAGTTGAAATTTTAACTAAAGCGTTTTTAAAATCCTTTTCTTTTTTCTCACCAATTACTTCATTGGTATCTGCATTAATCCAGTAATAACGTATTTTAATATTAGGAGCGAATCCTCTTTGATTACTAACTAAAATCTTAACATCTTTCTTTTTTTCAGGTTCAGAAACTTCATTAGGTTCTGAATATATAGTTGAAGGAGTAGCAATAAAA
>AUXO010300578.1_pt1 | contig 10868 bp, 8 predicted proteins | sample 768731 | NCBI WGS metagenome assembly AUXO01 (sample SAMN02715735, study PRJNA202380) | gut metagenome | biome: sheep rumen | host: Ovis aries | place: New Zealand: Palmerston North
ACAGGAACGACACGGTGCTCTTGAAGAGCGAGTTCGGTATCGCCCGGAAGTCGGACTATCTGGCATCGTTGTCGGAAAAAACCTCCAAATATGCTTCTGCATGGTCGGAAGAATTAGCCCGCGAACAGTTAGAGGAAGAAGTTGTAATCGAGGAGATAGTCCCAAGTGTTTATTTATCGCGCAAGACTTACGGGCCTGTGGATGTGAGTGGCTACCGCCAGATGTACGGGACACCAAACCCAGCCAATGCGGATGAACAACTGTCGATTGGAAACGGCCGGAATATTTCGGCAAACCAGATTTTCCGGGAACAGTTGCAAAGGCTTGGCTGTCCGGACGTGTCGCCTTCGAGGTCTTGGATAAAGGATCATGAGGACGAGTTGCTGATTTATCGCACCGACAGTTTGTTGGTCTGTTTCAACAAGTTGGAATTGAAACGGATGACCTCCGATAGCGTTTGGGAAATGAATTATTACGACTGGGTGGTGCTGGTGAAGTAGGAGCCGACGTTTCCGACGTAGGCTTGCGACGCTTGGAAGCGAATTTTCCTACGACGTTTGAAAGCGAATAAGGTTTTCTTTGCGACGCTTGGAAGTGAATGAGGATTTCTTTGCGACGCTTGGAAGCGTCGCCCCCTTAAGTCTAAGTCAAAAAATTGTATCTTTGCCGCATCAAAACCAAACCGTTATGGAAAAGAGATACATCATCAGTGGCGGCGGTACAGGCGGGCACATTTTCCCCGCGTTGGCCATCGCCAACAAGATCAAAGCCGAGAATCCCGATGCGAAGATCCTGTTCATCGGGGCGAGTGACAAGATGGAGATGCGGCGCGTGCCGGAATCGGGCTATCCCATTGAGGGACTGGAAATTTACGGCATACATCGTGAAAAATCTCTCGACGGCCTGATATGCAATTTGCGTTTGCCGGTGGTGATGTTGCAGGCCATGCGCAAGGCAAAGAAGATCATGCGCGAGTTCCAGCCCGACTTGGCCATCGGGGTGGGGGGCTTTGCCAGCGGTCCCGCGCTGAAAGCTGCTTCTCAGTTGGGGATTCCCACGCTGTTGCAGGAGCAGAACTCCTATCCTGGCGTCACCAACAAGATGTTGGCCAAGAACGCAAAGGCTATCTGCGTGGCCTACGACGGTCTCGACCGCTTCTTCCCGCCGGAGAAGATCATCAAGACCGGCAATCCCATCCGCAAGGAGATTCTGGAGCTGGAACGCAAGAAACCCGAGGCTTACCAGTATTTCAACTTCACGCCGGATAAGAAGACGGTGTTGGTGGTGGGCGGCAGTCTCGGTGCCCGCACCTTCAACCAGACCATGTCGGCGCATCTCGACGAGTTCCGCAAGGCCGACCTGCAGCTGTTGTGGCAGACTGGCGAGCAATTCTACAAGAACATCGACCCGGAGCTGTTGAAACAGCAGGACGAGCATATCCGCATCGTGCCGTTCATCAAGAACATGAACGATGCCTACAGCATGGCGGACGTCATCGTGTCGCGGGCGGGCGCGCTTGCACTCGCGGAATTGGCCATCGTGGGGGCACCCACCATCCTCGTGCCGTTCCCCTATGCCGCCGAAGACCACCAGACGTTCAATGCCAGGGCCCTTTCCACCAAGGATGCCGCCTTGCTCATCACCGACAAGGAAGCCCCGGAGAAGCTCGTCCCCACGTTGATGCAGCTGGTTTCGGATACGCACCGGATGCAGACATTGGGCGGCAACATCAAGCGTTTCGCGCTGCCGAACGCAATCGACCTGATCTATGAGGAGGTTGTGAAGATAGTGGGGTGAATGGTCGCTGATGCGTGTGCAGAGTCAACATTGACACGGTGTGCCTACTTTAACGAATTTTTATTATTTTTGCCGATTCAAAATCTGATACGTTGGAAGAACAGGACATACAGAAAATTCAGTCCGCGCTGCAGGGTGCGAAGACCATCGCGATTGTTTTCCATTTCAACCCGGACGGCGATGCGCTGGGGAGTGCGTTGGCGTTGTGCAATTATTTCGGAGACGCGGGATACGAGGTCTCGGTTATCTCCCCCAATCCATTTCCCAGCTTCCTGAATTGGATGCCTGGTGCGGCACAAATTCTCGTGGCTCAGGAGAACCTCACGGAGGCTCGTAAGCGCATCAAGGAAGCCGACATTCTTTTTGTGGTTGATATGAATGCGCCGCACCGGGCCGGGCAGGACCTGCAGAACACTATCGTCAAATCAGGGGCGTTCAAGGTGCTTATAGACCACCATGTACAACCCGATATCAAGTGCGATGTGATGTACTCCACACCTTTGACCACGTCCGCGTCCGAACTGGTTTACAATTTCCTGTTCAAACACCTTGCTCCTGGAAAACTGGTGTCGAAGCCGGTGGCCGAGTGCTTGTATGTAGGTATCATCACTGATACCGGATCCATGTCTTACACGTGCAACTACCCCGAGTCTTACGAAGTGTTGCGCCGGTTGATAGAGACAGGGATTAACGGGGAGGAGATCCATCGCAAAGTGTATGACAATTACACGGAGAGCCGGATGAAGCTGCTTGGACTTGCCCTTTCGCAGCGGCTGACGGTGATGCCGGAGTTTGGTGCTTCGTACATGTATCTGACAAAGAAGGATTTGGTGGAAAATGGTTTTCAGATAGGTGACACCGAGGGCTTCGTTAATTATGGCCTCTCCTTGGCCTCAGTCCATTACACGGCCTTCTTCACCGAGCGTGACAACCGTATCCGCGTCTCGTTCCGGTCCAAAGGCATTGTGGACGTGAACCTTTTTGCGCGCAAGTATTTTGAGGGTGGCGGGCATGTGAATGCTGCCGGTGCCTTTTTCCATGGTTCCATGGAGGAGGCAATCGCCCATTTCGAAAAAGCCGTCCGGGAAACGGTGCAGGCACAGGAGTGAATATATGCGTAGACTGTTTGTTATCCTGTTGGTTGTGCTTTGCGCAGGCGGTTTTGTCGCATGCCGTGATAAAAAAGTCACGGGTAGTGTCGTCTCTTCGGAGAAGACGGCTCCGGATGAGGACAAAGACGCTCCCTACGTGGAGGGCAACAAGAACATCATGCGTCGTGAGAATGAGGAGATGCAAATGTTCATCCGGCGTTACGGCTGGGATATGCATCGCACTCCTACGGGGCTCTACATCCAAGTGCTGGAGCCGGGTAGTGGCGACTTCTTCAAGGAGGGCGACCGTGTGGTCTTGGAATACCGCACTTTCTTGCTCTCCGGCGAACAGATATACAGTTCCGACAGCAACGGAGTGAAAGTTTTTTTGGTGAACCGTTCCGAAGAGATCGATGCCCTGCACGAGGCGGTGCAGATGCTGCGGCCTGGTGCGCGGGCCCGACTGGTCATCCCTTCCTATCTCGGTTACGGTGTGGCCGGTGACGGCGGCAGAATACAGGGCCTCCAGCCTATCATGATGATGCTCCGAGTGATGACCAAGGACGAGAAAATCCCAGAATCTTATATCCCTAACCCTTATAATTAATGGCATGATGAAGTTCAATCGTTGTATCCTTTTCGTGTGTGGTGTGCTCTTGTGTGTGTTGGCGGTGTCATGCCGGAAGCCCAGCGGCTTCAAGCGCGAATCAGGTTTTTTTTACCAATACCATGTCAGAACCGACAATCCCGAACAGCCTAAAACGGGTGATTTTGTCGTGGTGAATATGGCCCTGCGCATCGGCGACTCGCTGTTCACCCCTATGACTCGCTACAACATGCTCATGGACGAACTCTATCGGGGCGACATCTACAGTGCTTTGCGCAGTATGCATTTGGGCGACAGCGCCACCTTCATCTTCGACGGCCGCAAATTCTATGAGGATTTTTTGGCAATGGGTGAATATCCGTATGGGAAAACACCAATTACTGCCGATATCAAATTGTTGAAAATCATGTCGAAACAAAACCTTGATATGGCAGCTGAACAATTAGAGGAACAAAAAAAGCAGATTCGGGAAAAGGAGGATTCGCTGATTTTCGAGTATGCCCAGCGGAATCATATTGACAACAAAATTTCGGGCATCTACTGCAAGTACAACAAGATAGGAGGCGGGGAAAAACCGCTTAGGGGACAAACTGTTGAGGTGTTGTATAAAGGATGGTTTCTGAATGGAACCCTCTTCGACCAATACCTTGACAGCAACAGTCCGGCCTCTTTTGAAGTGGGAGCGGGCAAAGTGAGTCGTGGCTGGGACCTGGTGGTGCAGCAGATGAGCGTAGGCGACAATGTCACGATGGTGCTTCCCTCTTCGCTTGCTTACGGCGAGCACGGCAACGAGGAGCTCCATGTTCCGCCCTATACTCCCGTGGTATATGAATTGGAACTCGTCAACATTATCCCGACAGCTAATTGAAAGAGATAACAAACATAATAGTGGAATATTAATTTAAATTGAAGAAAATGAAGAATGTAGCAAAATTCGTTTTGATTGCTCTGGCTATGGCCAATATGTTTTCCTTTACCGCATGCAGCAAGTACAAAGGATTCAAGAAAGACAAAGCCGGGTTTTATTATCAGTTTCACGGGGATATCCATGATACGGCAGACCAGCCCAAAACCGGGGATTTGGTGGGGGTGCTGATGTCTCTCCGTGCCGGCGACTCCCTGTTGTTCCCCATGATGCCCAACGAAATGGTGATGGACTCCCTTTACGCAGGTGACATGTTCACAGCTTTGCGCATGATGCACGTGGGCGACAGTGCCACGTTCATTTTGGACGGACCCCAATTTTTCGAGAAGATGATGAACCCGAGCCAGGAATATTCCTTTGGCGAAGATCCTCTCTACCTGGATGTGAAACTCTATGGCTTGATGAAAAAAGCCGACTTCGAGAAGGCGAAAGCCGATTTTGAGGCACAACTGGACGAGAGACGGGTGAAGGAAGTGGAAGAGATTAACGCTTACCTTCAGGATAACCCCGGCCTCAAACAGATGCCTACCGGTGTTTATTTGAAGAATGTAAAGAAAGGAAATGGCCCGAAGGTGGAACCGATGCAGACTGTCAAAGTGCACTATACGGGTAAGTTCACGGACGGGGTTGTCTTTGACAGCTCAGTGGAGCGCGGCGAGCCATTCTCTTTCATGGTTGGCGCCGGACAGGTGATACCCGGTTGGGACGCCACCGTCGCGGATATGAAAGTGGGCGACAAGGTTACGGTACTCATTCCGTCTGACTTGGCATATGGCGAAGGCACACGCGGTATTCCTCCCTATTCCCCCCTGGTGTTCGATATTGAACTACTCGAAATCGTGAAAGAATAGCGACTATCTCGTGGAACCGTCGGACTGCGGCGGTTTCATATTGTCTCATGGCGGTCTTTTAGTGTAATATGGCCGCCATATTTTTAATGTAAATATTTGAAAATCAGTTTTATGTCGGAAAACAACTATGCCTTGCGGATTTCGCGGGCGCTACAGCTGACAGAGGAGCAGGTTCGGAACACATTGAATCTGCTGGAGACGGGAGCAACGATACCGTTTATCTCCCGCTATCGTAAAGAGGCCACCGGTTCTTTGGATGAAGTCCAAATTGGAAATATCAAGGACCTGTACAACAGGTTGTTGGAGCTTGACAAACGTAGGGCAGCCATTTTAGATTCCATTACGGAGCAGGGTAAGCTGACGCCTGAGCTGCGTGAGCAAATCGAGCAGGCTGAGACGATGAGTGTGCTGGAGGACTTGTATCTGCCTTATCGTCCCAAGCGCAAAACCCGCGCTTCGGTGGCAGAAGAGAGAGGTTTGCGGCCGCTGGCGAAGTTGCTGCTTCAACAACGTCCGATGGACCTTCAACGGGAGGCCGCGAGATTTGTCATCGCGGAGAAAGGGGTCAATAGCGAGGAAGAGGCTCTTTCGGGTGCGCGCGACATCATTGCCGAGCTGATTAGTGAAAACGCCGGCATACGGGCCAGATTACGCAGCACGTTCCTGCGCTACAGTCGCATCTCCACGCGAAAGGTTCCCGACAAAATCGATGAGGACGAGAAATACAGAATCTATTACAAAGCAGAGGAATTGCTCGCCAAGGCACCCTCCCATCGAGTCCTTGCGATGCTGAGAGGGGAGGAGGAGGGCATCCTGCGGGTGAGTGTCGCGCCCGACGAGCAACGCACCCTTGAGGATTTGAAACGGCGCATCGTCAAAAACAACAGCAATGCCGCCCAACAGGTCTGGATGGCTGCGACGGACTCTTATAAACGTCTGTTGCAGCCACAGATGGAAACCGAGATGCGTAAGTTCTACAAGGAAAAGGCCGACAAGGAGGCGATAGCCGTCTTCACCAAGAATGCCAGGCAGCTCTTGCTTGCGGCCCCCTTGGGACAGGTCACCACGCTGGCCATCGATCCAGGATTCCGTACGGGCTGCAAGGTGGTGATTCTGAACCCGCAAGGCAAATTGCTCTACAACGAGACCATATACCCTCATCCGCCTGTTGCCCAATATAAGTTGGCATCTGACAAACTGAAGCGCTTGGTACTGCAATACCAAGTGGATGCCATTGCCATCGGAAACGGCACTGCGGGGCGGGAAACCGAGAATTTCGTCCGGCACATTCCTTTCGAGCGTGATGTGAAGGCCTTTATGGTGAATGAGAGCGGCGCATCGGTCTATTCAGCCTCTCCCGTGGCTCGGGAGGAGTTCCCCGACTATGACGTGACCGTGCGTGGAGCCGTCTCCATCGGCCGGCGTTTGATGGACCCGCTGGCTGAATTGGTCAAAATAGACCCGAAGTCCATAGGGGTGGGACAGTACCAGCATGACGTGAATCAGAAGATGCTGCAGGAAAGTCTCGAGACGACGGTGGAGAGTTGCGTCAACTACGTTGGCGTGGAACTCAACACCGCCAGCAAGCAGTTGCTTTCTTATGTCTCAGGTGTGGGACCGGCCCTGGCGCAGAACATTGTCAGTTACCGTGATGAGAATGGCCCGTTTGTTTCGCGGGAGAGCCTGAAAAAGGTGCCACGCTTCGGGGCGAAGGCATTCCAGCAGGCCGCTGGATTCTTGCGCATCCGGGAAGCTGAGAATCCGCTTGACGGCAGTGCGGTGCATCCGGAAAGCTACCATGTGGTGGAAAAAATGGCCTCGACACTGCATTGTACGGTCTCAGATCTGATTAAAAACAAAGAACTTCGGCAACAGATTGTGTTGCAGGATTATATCACAGACAAAGTGGGGCTGCCAACCTTGGTGGACATCTTGAAGGAACTCGATAAGCCCGGTCGCGACCCACGCACACAATTCGAAATGTTCGAATTCGACAAAAATGTCCATACCCTGCAGGATCTGACCGTCGGCATGGTACTCCCCGGGATTGTCACCAATATCACTAATTTCGGCTGTTTCGTGGATGTCGGCGTTCACCAAGACGGACTCATCCATATTAGTCGTTTGAGCGACCATCGCATTTCAGACCCCTCGGAAGTGGTGCATCTGAACCAAAAGGTGATGGTTCGCGTGGAGGGTGTGGAGTTAGAAAGGAAACGCATTAGTCTCGCTTTGGAAAGAGAGTAGCCAATCCGAACGTTTTTTTTCTGAAAACGCATAAGAGTATGGATTTTTTTATTACTTTTGCTTCGCTTAAAGTAAATTTTATTCTATTTGTAATTGATTGAGTATTAGTAATATAAAATAAATCCAAGTATGAAAAAATTGACAGACAACACCTCTTTGGGCAAGCTTATTGTGCTTTGTAACGTGGTTGTATTGGCACTTTTCGTTATTACCATGTTGTTTTTAATGAAGTTTGACAAGACCAACCAGGCCGTCATCCGCGAGCGGAAACACTACAACGATTTGTATGAAAAATATGCGAATGCTCAACACCCCCTGCGTCAAGATAGTGCGGAAGTGGCTTATTATCAGTATAAATTGGATACCCTGCAGCAAAAAACGGTGACAACCAAGGATGAGAAGAAGGCTCTTGCCGAAAGCATTGAAGTCACAAAACAGACCCTGGCCGACAAACAAAAGCAGCGTGAGAACAATTTGAAGACACTGGCTGAGACAGAGAAGGAGTATGGCCCTGCACAAGCTAAGTGGGAACAGTTGAACGCGGATAATGATGCAGCAAAGAAGAAATTCTGGATGTTGGCATGCATTACCATGATAGCATTCCTGTTGAAGACTGTCTTGTTTGCGCATTGGGGTGCCAAAAACAACAAGAATCTCCACGAAATAGCCCCTTGGATGAAGGATGGCATGAAGCCTTGGCTGTCCTATGTGGCTTGGTTCGTCCCGATATACAACTTGATCAAGCCCCTCTCTTTTCTCAAAGAGGTTTCAAATGAAACTGACTATGTGTTGGAGAATGCAGATGTCGTCAAGCGGGATGAGAACGGGATTGACAACACCGAACTCTACATGTCCATTTGGTGGGGCTTCCTTTTGTGCAGCGTATGGCTGATGAACATCGTCCTCTATTTCACTTTCTTCCGTGAAGGCGCTTTCTACGCTAAGGCAGGTCATGGTGCTATGGTTGTTACGGCCATTGTCATCATGGTGGTCTGCATTTGCTTGGAGGCTTTCTTGATTATGCGGTATAACAAGAAAAACAAAGCCTTGTTGGATAATGAGAGCAAGTTCTAAATGAATATTCCCGAATACCAAACAAAAAAGGCAGGGTTTATCCCTGCTTTTTTGTTTTATGGAAGATAGAAATGAGCGGGAGCGGGTCGAACCCGAGTACTTCTTTCACGGTCTGTTGGAAGCGAAATTTCACACCGGTTTTCAGTGGCGCTTGCATCCCGCCGTCAAAGTCTGGTGCATGGTTGCCTTCAATGATTTCCACTTTGCCGTTGGGTAACACGCAAAGGTCCCATCCCGCAAACCGGATGTTTGGGATGTGTTGGGAGGCACGCCGGCAGGTTTCCACTATGTCCAGCCAATGCGGCACTATGAAGCCCTTAATGGGTTTCCCGGTGTCCGGATGTTTGGGGAAGTGGCGGTTGTGCGCATCCATGCCGTCTGTCATGACCGTCCCCGTCGCAATGTCTATTGGGGCATAGATGCCGCCAGCATGAGTGTTGTCGACAAAACTGCCGCCTGCCCCCATCCGTATTAAGGCACCGAATAGCTCGCACTTTCCTTTTCCAGATACCGTCACCACCCGGATTGTATTCAACGACTGCGGGTGGAAAGCTGAAATCTCCTCGCACGCCGTGATGCATTCCTCGAGAATACAGCGGTTTTGCATGACGCGCCTGTAGATCGCCTCCGCCTCCTCATCCCCTTGGTAATGAATCTTTTCGATGCCTTTGCCGCGTGTGCCTTCATTGGGTTTGAGTATTATGCCTTCATGCCGCTTGATGAATTGCAGGAATGTTTCGAATGGGAGTTCTTCGGAGGAGATCCAGTCACGGGTCACAAAGTCACTGAATGTATTGAGAAACAGAGCTTTATTCTTGAAAACAAGGCGGACCTTTGCGTCTCCGGCCTTCCGGTATATGCATTGAGCTTCGGAAGTAGACAAAAAGCGGTTTCGTTTGGCTTCGTCCAGTCGCCAGAACTCGTAGCTGTACATGTATTCCGCATAGGTGACCCGGTGTCGGCGGAATGCGCGTTTGTAGTCCCTGAAACTGCCGTGTTGTGGCTTCTCGGTAACGAATTTCCGTCTTGCCTCTGCAAAAAAGAGTTTGCGTTCCGCTAACCGCAGGCGGTATTCGTCCGCAGGTTGCCAGTTCAGCAGTTTGCGGAGGGAATTTTTGAGGGAAAGGCGTTTTCGAAGGGACATTACGGCAAGACTTTTTCGATGGTAGCCCAGAGCAGGTCGGCGGTGCGTTGCCAGGTGAACTTTTCTCTCTGGACTTCCCCTCTCCGGATCAGTTCGTCTCGAAGTTCCGTATGAAGAGAGATTTTGCCCATGGCCTTGGCAATCTGCTCAACGTTGTAAGGATCCACGAGAAGGGCGGCATCGCCTGCGATTTCAGGCATGGAGGAGATATTGGATGTGATGACAGGCGTGTGGGCGGCGAAGGCGTCCACAATGGGTTGGCCGAACCCTTCGAAGAGTGACGTGTACACCAGGGCTGTGGCGGAGGCCGTCAGGGTACTCACCACGTCCAGCTGCTGTCTGCCGAGCATCAGCACGTCATCACGATGACGCATTTGCAAGTAACTGTCCTCGATTTCTCCTGCCCACCATTTCTTGTCCCCTACAACCACTAATTTCATGGGTTTGCCCACTTTGTCCCGAAATATGTCGAAAGCGCGGAAAATGTTGTCCAGATTTTTGCGCTTGTGAATGAGCCCTACGAACAAAAAGTAGTCGCACCCATTGGTATATTGTTCTTTCACGATTTTTTGCTGCTCTTGTGTGAAAGGCTTATAAACGGGGTTTACACCATTGTAGACTACGTCGATCCTCTCTAACGGAATTTGGTAGCTCTGGTGGATGTCTTGTCGGCTGAATTCGGAAACGGTGGCCAAGCGGGTGGCTTTGTGCGCGAATTTCGGAAAATAACGGTCGTAATAGCGACGAACCACGGGTTTGACAAATTCGGGATGGTGCACAAAATTGAGATCGTGGATGACGTTGACCGTTGGGATGTCGAGTTTTGTGGGAATCCATCCGTCAGTGGAGAGGAAGATGTCGGGATGGATTTTGCGCAGTTTCAAAGGGATGCCGTATTCGAAAAAGAGATACCACAGATATGGGTGACGTGCTTGCGGGTAGGCCACGACAGGGGTGATGTTGTCGCTAAACAGAAAGGATTCATCAAAGGGGCGGTCAAAAAGGAAGTAGAATTGGTGTTCAGGGTGTGATTTTGTGATGCGTCTGAGGCTTTCTGCCGAGAATTGTCCAATGCCTTCCAGCTTGTTTTTGAGAAGCAGACGTGTGTTGACGGCAATTTTCATGTCCAAGG
>AUXO010688924.1_pt1 | contig 10868 bp, 8 predicted proteins | sample 768731 | NCBI WGS metagenome assembly AUXO01 (sample SAMN02715735, study PRJNA202380) | gut metagenome | biome: sheep rumen | host: Ovis aries | place: New Zealand: Palmerston North
CTAAAAAAATAGTTAGAGGAAGATTTAGAATTCCAAATAATATGTGGTATGTTGGTACTATCAATAATGATGATTCAACATTTATGATTACAGATAAAGTTTATGACCGTGCAATGCCAATAAATATTGATACTAAAGTTACTCCTTTTGATGCACCTAAAGCTGATAAAGTTCATATAAGTTCAGCTTATTTTGAATCATTATTTGATAAGGCTTATAAAGATCATCCATTATCAGTTGACACATTAAATAAAATTAAAGAAATGGATGATTACTTAATTAAGAACTTCAGAATATCTTTTGGTAATCGTATCGCTAGACAAATGCAAGAATATGTACCTGCTTTTGTTGCATGTGGTGGTATTGAAATAGCTGCAGTTGATTATATGATTGCTAATAAAATTTTAAGAAAATTAGAACAATTAAATTTATCTTATATAAGAGATGAATTAGATGGATTAATATCTTTCCTTGATAAAGAGTTTGGTAAAGATGTTATGGTGGAATGTAAAGCATACTTACAAAGATTAAAGAAAATGGCTTAATAAGAAGAAAGAGGGATACTCATGAAAGAAGATTACATAAATAATATTAATAATAATGAACTTAATATGTTTTTAGCTAAAACTAAATCTAAAATATGGATTGATTCAAATGAAGAAGAAGTTTTAGTGGATTTTTCATGGGTAGATAAAGTAGAAGAATGTCTCCCTTACTTGGACACTATCATTAGAAATCCTAAAAGATTTCTTGTTCAAGAAGAAGAAGTTATAAATGTTGAAAAATCTAAAAAGATTACTACTGAAACAGTAAGACATTTAGCTCAACATAGTAATTTTATAGAAGATGTAGAAGCAGATGGCGATGTGATGCCTAAAAAGGTATTAAATATCACTAAAGAAGACACTATTGATATATATGAAAATAGATTTATATATACATTAATAAATACTCTTAGTATGTTTATAGATAATCAATTAGAGCGTTTTGGAGATGATGGTTCTTATTATCAATGTGATAGGAAAGTTAATTTTGAAGGTGAAACAAAAGTTAAATATGATAAAGTTAAAATAAATTTAACTCTTGAAAATAATAGACGTCATGAAATACCAATTGTTGAAGATGAAGAAAAAAGTATGAAAAATAGGATTAAGAATATTAAAGCTGTATTAGATGGTTTTAAGACGACTGATTTTATTAAATCATTAGTTTCTGTAGCACCTGTAAGAAGTCCTCTTAGAAAGACTAACTTAATATTAAAAGAACCTAATTTTAAAAAAGCTGCTGAGCTTTGGGATTACCTAGAACAATTTAATATAATAGATCCTAAAATATCTACTAAAACGGAAGTTATAAGCGATAATGAAGAAGTAAAGAACTTATATAATTTTGGCTATTTCTTAGGGTATGATGCATTAAATGTCCTTAATTCTAAATATCCAAAAGTAAGTGGTAACTTATATAATGTAGCGTTTATTAAAAATTTAATTGAAGACTATTTAGATGAAATTGGTGGAAGTGAAAAAACATTTACTAAAATGCTTAAAGAACAATTTAAAATAGTTCAAAGAAATCGTAAAAAGCGCGAAAAAGAGCTTAAAAAAATATGCGCTAAATTTGTTCAAGAACAAACTGATAACTTAAGGAAATGTGAAGATTTATTAAAATAAAAAAATACAAAATAAAATTGTATTTTTTTTAACTATATTGTATAATTATAGATAGAGTAGGAAGATATGCTTATGGAAAGTAAAAATAAAGTATTTTTAGAAAAAAATAAAGTATATAAAGATGGTGAACTAAAACTCGATAAGTTTAACAAACTTGATGCAAAATTACAAGCAGAAGTTTTAAGGCAAATTCTTGAAGATGATATATATACTGGTACTAAAGAACTTGAAGTAGATAACAAGTATGTTTTAAAGTGCTTAAAACTTTCTTGTGATGAAGAAGATAATGATATTCATCTTCCTTTAGGACTTTTAGTAAGTAAAAAAGATGATGTAATGACTTTTGAATTTCAAAAAAGAGTTGCATTGTGGTTTTTAATACTTTTATTAGGAGCATTACTTTTTACAATAGTAGGCGCTACTTACTCAGCTTTTAACTATATAAAATTATTAGATTTAAATAAAGATATTGATGGTGATGGAGTAGCAGATATTAATATAGATATTAATAATGATGAGAAGCCTGAAATTAATATTGATTTAAATAAAGATGATAGACCAGATGTTAATATTGATTATAAAGGTAATAGAGAACAAATATTTAATGTTGTAATTGGTGACGATGTTATGAATCCAATTAATGTAAAAGATGAAAATGGTAAATGTGTTAGAAACTGTGATACAAATGGAGATGGTTGGCCAGATACAAATTTAGATTTAGATGGTGATGGAAAACCAGATGTTGATTTAGATACCAATAATGATGGAAAAGCTGATTTGAGTCTTGACACTGATGGTGATAAAGTTTGTGATTTACATTGTGATACTGATGATGATGGTATTTGTGATAAATTTTGTATTGATAATTGGTCAAAAGTTATAATTTCTCAAAATGGAAGTACTAAAATTATAGGAAACTCTAATGTTATAAATCATAGTGCTAAACTTGAAATAGTATATAAAGATAAATCAGATGTAGTAGTAAAGGATATTCTTCCAGATGATATGGAAGAAAGCAAAAAAATACCTCCTAAGCATTTTACTGTAACTAATAAAAGCCCTTATTATGTTGTGTATAATCTTAAATGGCAAGATGTTACAAATGAATTTACAAGTGGTAATTTTAAATATAAGGTAACATGTAAAAATAATTGTAAATCTTTGAATTATGCTACTGCACCATTCAAAGACGGAATATTCATTAGTGAAATATTTATCGCACCAGGTCAAACTCATACTTATGATGTTGATTTTAAATTACAAGGTATTAATGAACCTCAAAATTATGATCAAGATAAAATGTTTAAGGCAAAGATACAAGTTGTATATGGTGGAAAATAAAGTATAAATAAATCTTGAAAAAGGTTTATTTTTTTGCTGACAAATAGTTAAAAATACATTTTAATTTGTTATAATAAATATTATGGAAAAGAATTATAAGTTAAAATTAAATAAAGAACAATTAAGTGCAGTGGAACATATGGATGGCCCTTGTCTTGTTTTGGCTGGAGCTGGTTCTGGTAAAACAAGAGTACTTACTGAAAGAATAGTAAATTTAATAGAAAATGGAGTAAGTCCAACTAATATTTTAGCTATTACATTTACTAATAAAGCAGCTAATGAAATGAGAGAAAGAGTAAGAATTAGAATAGGAGAAGTATCTTCTAAGATATTTATTGGAACTTTTCATTCTTTTGGATTAAGAATGTTAAGAGAAAACTATGAAAGTCTTGGCTATCAAAGAAACATTAATATACTTGATAGAGATGATATGAATTCTATTATCAAGAAACAAATTAAAGAACTTGGATTTGAAAATGAAAAATATGATTATAGATATGTAGTTGATAAAATAAGTTCTGCTAAAAATGATGAAGTAAGTCCTAGTGAATTTAAGAAATTATTTTTATCTGAATATGACTACGGAATTGATAAAATATATGAAAATTATGAAAAAATATTAAAAAAGAATAATAGTGTTGATTTTGATGATTTATTAACACTTCCTTTAGAATTATTTAGTAAAAATAAAGAAATACTTGATAAATATCAAGAGCACTATAAATATATATTAGTTGATGAATATCAGGATACTAATAAAATACAATATAAATTATGTAAAATGCTTGCTGATAAGTATAAAAATATATTTGTAGTTGGTGATATAGATCAATCTATATTCTCATGGAGAAAAGCTGATTATGAAAATATATTGTTTTTTGAAAGAGACTATAAAGATTGTAGAACTATATTCTTAGAAGAAAACTATAGAAGTACTAATAACATATTAAAGGTAGCTAATAGTATTATTAAAAATAATACTATGAGAAAAGAAAAAAATTTATGGTCATCTAAAGGCGATGGTGAAAAGGTAACATATATAAGATGCTCTGATGAAAAAGAAGAATCATCAAAGGTTGTAAGTATTATTAAAGATTATTTGGATAAGGATTATAATTATAGTGATTTTGCTATTCTTTATAGAACTAATGCTCAAAGTAGGGGACTTGAGGAAGAGTTTTTAAAAGAGAATATTCCATATAAAGTTTTTGGTAGTTATTTCTTTTATGGAAGACGTGAGATAAAAGATTTAATATCTTATTTAAATGTAATATATAATAAAAATGATGATATAAGTTTAGAAAGAGTTATAAATGTTCCTAAAAGAGGAATTGGATCTAAAACAATTGATAGACTTAGAACTGAAGCATTCTTACAAGATAAATCAATGTTAGATGTTATTAATAGTGGTAAAGAATTAGAGTTTAAAAATATAATATTAGATTTAATAGAAGATTCTAAGAATATGTCATTGACTGAATTAGTGGAGAATATCTTAGTTAAAACTGGTATTAGAAAATCATTAGAAGAAAGTAAATCTCTTGATGATGAAATCAGACTTGAGAACTTAGAAGAATTTAAGAGTATAACAGAAGCATCTGTTGAAAATGGTATATATGATTTAGGAGATTTCCTTGAAAATATATCATTGGTATCAGATATTGGACAATATAATACTAATGATGATGCAGTAACATTAATGACTCTTCATTCATCAAAAGGGCTTGAGTTTAGAGTTGTATTTATAGTTGGAATGGAAGAAGGAATATTTCCACATATAAGAAGCTTAGGAGATATAAATGAACTTGAAGAAGAAAGAAGACTTTGCTATGTAGGTGTCACAAGAGCAGAAGAAAAATTATATTTATTAAATGCTAAAAGAAGAATGCTATTTGGTAAAACAACTGAAAATTTACCTAGTAGATTTATTGGTGAAATAGAAAATGAACTTCTTGAAGTAAGTGAAGAATTATCATCACATCAAGGTATGATTACTAAAAAGATGTTTAATATGTATAAAGATAATTTAAATGAAGATTTATGTGTTGGAGATAAAGTTTATCATGATAAATTCAAAGAAGGAGTAGTTATTAACATTAACAAAGACTTAGCAACAATAGCTTTTTCAAGAGCATTCGGTATAAAAACTATGAAATCTAATCATATTAGTTTAAAAAAGATTAGTTAATGTGATAAAATAATAATATGGATAGTGTAATTAAGATAATTAAAAAATTTTTATTGAAGTATAACGTAAACGAAATAGAGGGTGTTCTTCTTTATGGAAGTGTAATAAGCGGAAGAAGAACTCATAAATCAGATATTGATATTTTAGTGTGCTTAAATTCAAATGAGGGATATCAAAGTGTTGGATGTGAAATAGTTGATGGAGTTAAAGTAGAATACTTTGTGCATCATATAGATTCAATATATAATTTAGCATTAAAACAAATAGAAATGAATGATCCGTCTCATTTAACAAAATTTATTACATCTAGAATTATGTATGATAAAACTGGAAAATTTACTAAAGAAATACAAAAAATAAGGGATTTATATACTTTACCAATTAGGGAAAAGCACGATTCATTTGTTAAGAAAAAAATGTTTCATATAAAAAACAAATTAGATGATCTTGAAGCTATTAAAGATAGTGATATCTTCTATATGTTATACTTTGACATATTGAATAAAATAAGAGAACTTGATACAGAAATAAACGGTTATATAGTAATACCGCTTGCAAAATCAGAGAAGTTATTTAAAGATGATAATTATTTAAAAGAATATATAGAAAGTGATATACACAAGACATCAACAGAAGAATTTAAAAATAAATATTTAAAATGTTTAAAAATAAAAGAAAAAGATGAAATGATTAAAGATATTGTAGACTTATATGATTATGCATTTAAAGATGAAGTGTTTGATTCAGATAATTTTGAATTAACATTTAATGTAGAGGATGGGTTTGGTATATGAAAAAGAAGTTGTATTTGGCTTATTTAGTTATTTATTCACTAGTTTCTTTAATTGAATTAATATTATATTTAAGATTCAATTCAACTTTATTTGGACTTTTATATATGGTTATAAACTTAATAATAATATTCTTACTTTCAATTAGCTTATATAATTATAGTGAATTCAATTTAAAAATAAGACTTAGCAAAAACGCTATTCTTGCATTCCTAATATTATTTTCAATTCTTTTAGCAGTATTTAAATATAGTGATGAGAGTAAAGTGTTTATTAGTGAAATAAAAATATTTATTTATTATATAAAACCACTTATGATAGTTTTATTAGGCGCTTTAAGTTTTTACGATTATAAAGTAAAAGGTAATATATTAAAATAAACTTCTTTTTAGAGAAGTTTTATTTTTTTATAAATGTTATTGCAATCTCAAAACTTATTGTGTATAATAATGAACTGTTGTCAATAAACATGCTTTAAGATGGGACGTACTTGACTTTTTTAAAAAAAAGTTGTATAATATAGCCACATTTTAAATGAGGGGGGAAAATTAAAATGACACAAGAAAAAATTAATGAAAAGTATGTTATACTTGAAAGTAGAGAAGATCTTTTGAAAACAGAAGCAAAAGAATTAGAAGAGGAATTACAAGATTTAAATAATCTAGAAAATGTTTCTAAATTAAAGAAAGCTGAATTAAAAAGAGAAGTTGAAATTAGACGTAGACTTTCTGAAATTGATGAAGAGCTTAATAATATTCAATATGAATATGATTCTTTAGATGGTCAAGCTCAAGAATTAGAAAACGAAGAACATTTAAAGAAGACTTCAAAAAGAGGTAAAGTATTTGCTGGGATTGCAATTGTATTAGCTATGGGTGCTGCATTTGCTGTTGGTAGATGCAATAAAGATACAAAATGTAGTTCTAAAAATGCTAATCCAGATAAATCAATTTCAATGACTACTGATACACCAGTTGTAACACCTGAGCCAACTATGGCACCAGTTTTAGTTGATGTTACAAATGATGAAGATGTTAAAAATGCTTCTACTCGTATTTTAGAAGAAAACGTTAATGCAATAATAGGAGCTGAAAATGATCCAGTATATACTGATTTAGCAACTGCTGAAAATATCGAAGATATTATTAGAGTAGTTAATGCTGAATTACCAAAATACAGTGAATATGATGATTTTACAATTGGTGAAACTGTTAATAAGATGAGTGATATATTTGTTAATAGAGGTTTAGGAAATACATTATATCCAGTAGAATTATCTAAATTATATCCAGATGGTTCTAAAGAAGCTGAATATGTAGCTACTTATGATGTAATCTATAATAATATTGCAAAATATAGAGCTGAAGGAAATGTAGATGGAGTTATCGAACAAGTTGGTGTATTAGGATCAAAACTATATAATGAATGGCATGAAGCTGGTTTATATGGTGGATACAATCCATTCTTATTCCCAGAAGAAGAACAATATTTCTTATTACAATGTGCAACAAGTAGATTTCCAAATTATGTAAGAGAATATTTAGAAGCAAATGATTTAACTGTATGTATTCCAACATGTTATAATCCAGAAACACAAGAATATAAATTAGTTGAAGTTAGAGACGTATTTGAAGCACTTTATATGGGAACAAGTAAAAATGGTGAAATCTCTGTTTTAAGAAGTGGAGAAGTAATCAATCTATTTGGTGAAACATATCAAGATTTAAAATATGCATTAGATTTAAAAGCTCAAGAAAATGTTAAGGTTTTAAAATAAGTTAAGGGGGGTTTAGTTATGAATAAAAATAAAAAAGGATTTGGATTAAGTTCATTAATTTTAAGTATTATATTAATTGCATTATTTGTATTACTATTAATATGGTTATTTAGAAATTATTCACCAAATATGAAACCTTTCTATAATAATGTATTTAGGGAAAATGTTTCATATATGCAAGATGCTGCTGAAAGTTACTTTACAAATGATCAACTTCCTACAGAAGTAGGAAAATCAGTGAGATTAACATTAAAACAAATGGAAGAAATGAAATTATTAATTCCTTTTGTTGATAAAGATGGTAAATCTTGCGATGTAAATAAATCTTATGCAGAGGTTACAAAAGAAGTATTAGGTTATACTTTAAAAGTTAACTTAGTTTGTGGTAAAGAAAGTAATTATATAATAGAAATATTAGGTTGTCATGATTATTGTGATAGCTGTAATGATAATAAAGATAAGACAGCTATTGAATATGAATTTGAAAGAACTATTTCAAAAAATATCACTGAATTAAGTTGTCCAAATGGATATACTAGAAATGGTAATATTTGTACTAAAAAAACAGGTACTGAGACAATCGCTGCTACAGCAGTTTATACAAAAGAAGAAAAGAAAGTTTCTAATGTATTATATACAGATGGTAAAACTCAAACAATTGAGCTTGCTACTGTTAAAACTGTAACATCAAAAACAGAAAAGCAATATGTTGACGTTACTATAAACACTAAAACAGAGAAGAAATATACAGATAAGATTACTTCTTCTAAAGTAGTAAAAAAATATGTAGATAAATTAACATCTTCAAAGACAGAAAAAGAATATACAGATTCAATTAAAAAAATAACTCAAGATTGTCATGATGAGAGAATCAAAGATCCAAATTGTAAAGTTGAATGTAAGTGGGAAGTTGGATCTAATGGTATCCCAAGAGAAGTATGTAATACTTGTGGTTATATAACTCATAAAGTGTGTACAGATGTAACAGCATATGTTTGCCCAAATGGATATATCGAAGAAGGAAAAGGATCAAATTTAAAATGTTACAGAAATATAACAGAAACAACATATAGTTGTCCAAATGGATATACTGAAGAAGGAAAAGGATCAAATTTAAAGTGTTATAAAAATGTAACAGAAACAACATATAGTTGCCCAAATGGATATATCGAAGAAGGAAAAGGATCAAGTTTAAAGTGTTATAAAAATGTAACAGAAACAACATATAGTTGTGGTGCCGGTTTAACTCAAGAAGGAACTGGAGCAAATACAAAATGTTATAAAAATATAATAAAATACATAGTTAATTATAGTTGCCCAAGTGATGCCACTTCAAATAATGGTAAGGATGGTAAAGAATTAAAATGTTATAAAACAGTGCAAGGAGAAAAAGTTCCTTATTGTGCTGATGTAAATGCTAAAATTGAAAACGGTAAATGTGTTTTAACAATACCTAGTCAATTTTCACATTATAGTTGTCCAAAAGGATATAACTTAAATAGTAAAAATGGAACTTGTAGTAAAGACATATTAGATACTGTAAAAGCTACTTCTAAGACAAGAGAAGAGAAAGTTACAGAAACAAAATGGAGTAGATTTAAAGTATTAGAAGGATGGAAAGCTACAGGAAGAACTAGAATAGTTAAAGCTAATTAGTTTAAGGATGAAATTCAATTTGAATTTCATCTTTTTTATTGTATTTTATTCATTGATAGTTTATTATTAAGTATATGAGGTGTTAGTATGAAAAAAATTTTTAAAAAATATAAAGTTGCTATAATAATTGTTTTATCTATAATAGGGTTTATAGCTTTATTAATATTGATTGATATTTGTAAGTTATATAATTTTAAAAAGAATTTTAAAAACGATGAATATGCAGTAACAGTAATTGCGCTTACTACATGTCCACATTGTAAGAATTTTCAACCAATAATTAAGAAAATTTCTAAAGAATATGAGTTACCATTATATTGGATTGAATTTGATACTCTTTCAAGTAAAGATAGAAAGTATTTAAATGAGATATTTGTCGATAATGGGTATGAAGGTTATTCACCATATATAGCAGTATCTAATAAAGGTAAGGTAATTTACAATCACACTGGTGAATTGGATAAGGAAACAACATTAAATTTTTTAAAAAATGCTGGAGCAATTAAATAAAAAACTTTAAAATTATTAAAGTTTTTTTTATAATATAAATAGGGTGGTATATATGAAAAAGAAGTTATTTATAATTTTTCTAATTTTGACTTTATTAGTTACTATAAAATATTTTATTTCCGATTATAAAATAGTATATATATTAGATAATCATAAAGTTGAAACAACATATAAAGATTCGAGATTCTATATTAGTATTGATGATAAATTTAATTTTGATATATATAAAAAAAGAGGTATATCTAAGCTTAAAATTAAAAAAATAAAGGTGATTGAATCTGATAATTTAATATGTTTATATCCTGAAATTAAAAATATTAATACATATCCACTATGTTATTATAATGAAGAATATGTGGATTATAAATTGATAAATAATGAAGTTTTAAATGAGTATAAAACCATTCAAGAATTTGAATCGGATGGTAACTTTTATTTTAATAATAGTTTAACTAAGAAAGAATATGTATATTTATGGAATTATAAAGGATTTTATCAAATGAATAATGATAAATTAGAAACATTAGATTTATTTAAAGAGGGAAAATATGATAATAGTTTAATGTATAAAATCGATGATAAAATTATATTCCCAAATTATGATCAAGAATATGAATTTAATGAGTTATATGTTCTTGATATGCTAAATGGAAAAATGAATAAAATAGAGTCAAAATATGATATTAGTTATAATTCATATATAGTTGGTAATATAGGAAGAATATTATATTTATTTGATATAAAAGAATCTTATTTGTATGAAATAGATACAAAGAGATTAACTATTAGGTTAGTTGGTTCTGAAGAATTAGGATATTTTAAATATGAAGGTGATAAAAAAGTTGATGTAAATGTAACTGAATATAAAAATAGAAATATCAAGTATAATAATGAAATAGAGTCAAATTATAAATATGAAATAGTTGATAATAAAC
>AUXO014504634.1_pt1 | contig 10868 bp, 12 predicted proteins | sample 768731 | NCBI WGS metagenome assembly AUXO01 (sample SAMN02715735, study PRJNA202380) | gut metagenome | biome: sheep rumen | host: Ovis aries | place: New Zealand: Palmerston North
TCCAATGATAAAATATCAAGATGAAACAACTAAGATGTTTTATCAAGTAGTAGATAAAAAAGAAGCAATTATAGTTAATTCTTCTTATTTCACTAATTTAAAAAATAATAAATACGGAAATACAACAACAGTTGTATCTAATTATTTAGAATCAAGTGGTTCATTATTAATTGCTTATTCCTTAATGAGAATGAAGAGTAATTTTTTCACTACTAAGTCATTTGTTGATGCAGGAAAAGAAATATTTGAAGGTGTATATTCTGTATCATTTAAAGATAACAAATTAAATGATATTTGTATTACTGCAGGTTTAGGCCCTGATAATAAAAAATATCGAGATGGATCCATGGCATACTATCTTGCAGAACCTGTTGGATCTGATGATGCAAAAGGGGTAGGACCATTTATTATGGCATACTTAGAATATAATAACTAACTACTTGAATTAATTATTTATTTATTATAAAATAAAAATAGGGAGAAACCTATGTAGTGTTACTCCTGTAAAATATTCGTATACTTTATAAGAGGAACACCACGGTGTTCCTCTTATATTTAAGGGATTACTCTTCGTTTCTTCTAGAAACTACAATAGTAATCAATATAATTACATTATTAATCAAATTGATTAATGACATAATTACCATTAATAACAAGAGGTCCTCCTAATAACACAATAAAGTGTAGGAGGACTTATGTTTTCCATAAGCACCACCTCCTTTAATGTGAAACTCGGATTGACCATCATAGGCTTCTCGTAAGCTTTATTATACTCAAAAATTTTGGCTTTGCAACAACATTTTTTTGAACATTTTGAGTTTTCTAAAACCTTAAAAATATTGCTTGATTTTAAGCATTTTTATATATAATTTTATAAAATTTTTGCACAAAAAAACAACTTGATTTACAAGTTGTCTTTTTTTATAATTATGCTAGTTTTTTGATTTCAGTATAGGCCATAATTAGTGGTCCTACACCCTTAGCATCATTTTCTACTACTGGTTCAGAAATGTAATACTCATACGTTCCATCTCTTCTTCTATCTTTATCTGGACCAAGTCCAGCTACTAAACAAATACCACCTAAATTTAAGTCTCCATTAACTTCTGATAAGTATTTATTACAAATACCATTAAATATTTCAACGCCTATCTTTTGATATCTTTCAGGTAAAACTTCTAGTCTTACACCTTTTAATATTGCATAAGCTATCATTGCTGAACCTGATGTTTCAAGATAGTTACCTTCACGTCCTGGATAGTTAGGTACTTGATAGAACATCTTTGAATCTTTATCTTGATATTCTAAGATACCATCAATTGTTATTTTTAAGATTTGTTTAATTGAATTATATTCATCATACATCTGAAAATCCATATAATCTAATACATCAACTAAACCAACAGTATACCATCCAATACTTCTTAACCAGAAGTTTTTAGATAATCCTGTTTCTTTATCTGCCCAGAACATTTGTTTTTCTGAATCATAGCCATGATAATAAAGATGTGCTTTTTTATCATACATGATATCAAATACATTTTTAAATTGTCTAACTATATCAGCATAATCTCTAGTAGTTTTAGTTTGATATCTTGTATAGAATGGTTGAGCCATATATAAGCCATCAAGCCATACTTGATTAGGATATATTTCTTTATGCCAGAAATTGCCTTCTTTAGTTCTAGGTTGAGTTTTTATTTGTGAATAAGTAAGTTCAATCGCTTTTTTATATTTTTCATTTTGTGTTAGATCATATAAATCAAATAATATTCTTGATTCACAAATATCATCTGTTGAGTGTTTTTCTGGTTCATATCCTAAAATAGAACCATCTTCATTAACATAATAATCAACAAATTTTTTAACAAAGTTAATATATTTTTCATCCTTTGTTGTTTTATATAATTCGATTAAGGAAGTCATCATACAACCATCAATATAATTCCATACTGGTTTTTTACCTTTTTTGATTGATTCGATATTCCATAAAGGCATATCTGGTTTTGATGTCATTAACTTATCGATATATTTATCTATTATTTCATACATAGGGGTTACCTCCATTTGTATTCTTATTATATAAGAATTAATAATTTTAAACAAGGAATTAATAACATAAATGAATATTAGTTATTTAGGCAATTTAGTATGTCTTCTTTAGAGATTTCGCCTACTCTTAATATCTCAACACCATTTGTTATTTTAACTACTGTTGAAGACATATTTGATGATGCTTCAGTTCTATCATAGATTTTATCAACAAGGTTAGTATATTTAGCTACTATTTCATCATATTCATTAATAGGTGCATCTCCTGAATCATTAACTGATGTTGTAAGCATTGCACCATTTTCTTTTAGGATAGATATAGCAAGCTTTGAGTTAGGAATTCTAATACCTATTGTGTTATACCCAATCATTTCTTTTACAATTGGCTTTGCCTCAAGTATTACAGTTAAAGCACCAGGTAAGAACTTATTAATAAGTTTTCTTGCATCATCTGATACATAAGCTATTTCTTCTATTTGTTTTAGATTAGCGCATAAACACGCTAAAGGTTTATCCTTTGGTCTTTTTTTAATATCATAGATTTTATTAATGCCTTCAATATCAAATATAGGAGTACCTATACCATATACTGTATCAGTAGGAAATATAATTACCATTTGAAATCACCGACATAAATAAATGTCATTCTATCCTTTCCTTCTAAGTCTTTTAATACTTCAACTTTAGAGTTTGGGAAATATTTATGAGATAGTTCAATCATTTCTTCTTTTTTATCAAAGCCATGTTCAAAAGCAATGATTGCCTTATCTTTTAATAATTTTCCTACTCCTCTTAGGATAATATCATAAAACTTCATACCGTCAGACCCACCAAATAAAGCTATATTTGGTTCATTATCTTTAACAAGTGGATCTACAAGTTCATCATTTGGAATATATGGTGGATTAGATACAAAAATATCAAATTTCATATCTTTAACTGGTTCTAACATATCACCTTCAATGAATTTTACATTAGCGCCTAACTTTTCGTTATTACGTCTTGCTGTATCAAGTGCCTTAGCTGATATATCAGTTGCAATAACATTCATGTTAGGTTCTTCTAAAGCAAGTGTTATTGCAATATTACCACTACCTGTAGCAAGATCACATACATCAACCTTTTTACCTTTAAAGTAATCATCATAACGATATAAGATATTTTCAACTAATTCTTCAGTTTCTCTTCTTGGAATTAATACATCTTCATTTACGATAAAATCATATCCATAAAATGTAGAATAACCAATTATATGTTGAATTGGTTTATTCTTGTATAAATAGTCACTATATAACTTGTTATATTTATCTTCTAAATCTTTTGGCATTTCACAATCCATCTTTAAGTAAAGTTCTGATGGATTAACATCAAGGACATGTTCTAAAAGTAGGATTGATGCCGCTTCTTCTTTGCCTTCTTTTACTGCTTCTTCTTGTTTTAATCTAATAAATTTACTTATTTTCACAGTCTTCCCACCTTACTAATTTATCGCCTTTATAATACATTTTTAAATTAATCAATTTATCTGTTTCCATAAAGGGCTTTAAAAAGTATTTATCTCCTTCCCATAAATTAAGGTTAAATATATCTTTTTTATCTACCCAGTATAGTGTACCTTCATCACATTCTTTAACAATACCACTAAACTTAGTAACGTGATATAAATACATGTTTTCTTCATATAAACCGTTATTAAAATATACTACACCACGGTATTTATATTCTAAGACGTCTAGGTTGGTTTCTTCTTTTATTTCACGTATCATGGCCATATCATTACTTTCGCCTTCTTCAACATGTCCACCAACACCGACATATTTATTTTTATTTAAATCTTTTAATCTTTTATTTCTTAATAACATTAAATACTTATTATCTTTTTCGATATAAGCAAGTACTACATCTATCACAAAAAATCACCGTAGATAGTATATCACATTTTAATAAGTTTTTAAAAGAAAACTTCTTTTACCCCATAAAATAACATAATTGTTCTATTGATTATTATTAATCAATAAATTATAATAGTGTTGGTTTAAAAAGGAGAGGCTTTTATGTTAAAAATATATGCTGACTCAGCATGTTCAATAAAAAAGGAAGAATTAAGCGAATACGATATTAGACTTATTCCCTTAAAAATAGCCTTTGGTAGTGATGAATATTTTGATGGTGAATTATCTTTTGAAAATTTCTATGAATTACTAGAAAAAACAAAAACATTCCCTAAAACTTCACTTCCAGCACTTGCTAAAGTAGAAAATGAGATAAATACATTAACTCATGAAGGCAATGATGTCATTATTGTTACATTATCATCAAAAATAAGTGGAACTTATAATGCTTTAAATCTATTATTTGGCGAAAATGATAAGGTACATATTATTGATAGCTTAAGCTGTGTTGGTGCTATGCGTTTTATTATTGAAGAAATTATAAAAAATAAAGATAAAAGTATTGATGAAATACTTTCAATAGTTAACGCATTAATTCCAAGACTTAAAGTTATGGCTGTGCCTGAGACATTAACATATCTACTTAGAGGTGGAAGATTATCTAAGGCTGAATGGTTAATTGGTTCTATTTTACAAATTAAACCAACAATTGGCTTTATTGATGGTAAGGTTAGAGTTGTATCTAAAAACCGTGGTATTAAAAAGGCTATGCGTGAAATTGTTGATGTTGTATCTGAAAAAGCTGATTTAAGCTATGGCGTTATTGCTGCATACACAAAAAATAAAGATAACGTAAAAGAACTTGTAGATATGCTTCCTGAAGAAGTTAAATCTGCAGTAAGATTATATGATAACTTATCTATTTCTATTGCTGCACACTGGGGTCCTGGTGCGTTTGGTTTAGTATATGTAGAAAAGTAGGTTTTAGTAATGAGTGAATTTAAACGTGTAGGTAAATTTGAATTTGTTTCATATGATAACTTTAAATCAAGCTTTGATAATTTAGATGAAGCTTTGATTAAAGAAATGTATGAAAATCTTAAAAAACCAGCTCGTGCAACAAAAGGTTCAGCTGGATATGATTTTTATTTACCAATGGATATTAAACTTAATCCTGGTGAGACTATTAAAATTCCAACAGGAATAAGAGTATCTATGCTTGATAATTATGTACTTAAAATCTATCCAAGAAGTGGATTAGGATTTAAGTACCGTTTACAGCTTAATAATACAGTTGGTATTATTGATAGTGATTACTACTATTCTGATAATGAAGGCCACATATTTGCTTGTAGAAAAGTAGGTTTTAGTAATGAGTGAATTTAAACGTGTAGGTAAATTTGAATTTGTTTCATATGATAACTTTAAATCAAGCTTTGATAATTTAGATGAAGCTTTGATTAAAGAAATGTATGAAAATCTTAAAAAACCAGCTCGTGCAACAAAAGGTTCAGCTGGATATGATTTTTATTTACCAATGGATATTAAACTTAATCCTGGTGAGACTATTAAAATTCCAACAGGAATAAGAGTATCTATGCTTGATAATTATGTACTTAAAATCTATCCAAGAAGTGGATTAGGATTTAAGTACCGTTTACAGCTTAATAATACAGTTGGTATTATTGATAGTGATTACTACTATTCTGATAATGAAGGCCACATATTTGCAAAAATCACAAATGATTCAAACGAAGGTAAGGTATTATCATTAAAAAAAGGGGATGCCTTTATGCAAGGAATATTTGTTGAATATGGAATTACTTTTGATGATGATGTAAAAGATATCAGAAATGGTGGATTTGGTAGCACTTCAAAACAATGATTAGGCGATTAAAAAAAATCGCCTTTTTTTATCTTTTTTAAAGTCAAATTATTGAAAATAAAAAATATAAAGTATATAATTGTTATTGAAAAAAGGAATGGAGGAATACTATGACATTTCATAAATCTTTTAATAAGTTAAGTAGACTTGTTCAAATCATCTTATTATTAATCCCATTTGTAAACTGGATTACTGAAATATTAGTAAGATGGTCATACTTCCTAGAAAAGAAAGATGTAGTATCTTTAGTAATGGCATTACTTGCTACTTTCTTCTTTGGTGTTATCTTAGGTTGGATTGACATTATTTGTTCACTACTTACTAAACATTTATTCTTAGCTGACTAATTAGCTAAACTATTGGGTGCCTCAGGCACCCTTTATTTTTGCCCAAAAAGAAAAGCTTGATTTTTTTTCAAGCTTATCTAACTAATTTATTCTTACCATTTGCTTTACCACTATATAGCTTAATATCAGATTTTCTTACCCAATCATCAAGCGTTAATCCTTCTTCATATAAAGAAATTCCCATGGTGATAGTTATGTGATGCTCAAACCCTTCAAACTCAAAGCGGTGTTCTTCTACTTTCTTTCTAAATTCATCCATAATCTCGCAAGTCTTATCAAAGCTTTCATCAACCTTTGATATGAAGATGAATTCTTCCCCACCAAAACGAACAACAAAATCATCAGGCTGTTTTGCAAGAAGACAGATATCAGCTATTTCCTTTAAGATATAATCTCCACATAAATGACCATATTGATCATTTACATTTTTAAAATTATCAATATCAAAAATAGTAAGTGCGTATTTTTCTTTTTTCAAATCTAAAGATGCCACATAATCATCTAAAGCCTTACGATTACCTATTTGTGTTAATCTATCAGTTTTAGAATCTCTTAAAACTCTTTTTTCAAGCTTTCTTATATAAGTAACGAAATAATATAAGAATGAGCTAGTAATAACAAACGCGACCGTAATATGAGCTATATACAATATTATATTTATATAATCAGGTATATTAGTATAATATGGCTTAGTAAATTCAAACTTATTCCATAAATATAAAAGAATACATTCTATTAATAGGCCTCCTGCCCAATATACAGGTTTAATTACTCCTCTAGCTTTAACTGAAAAATAGCTAGTAAAGAAGGCAACAGCACATAAGGCTATTAGGATTAAATGAAATCCTGCATCAAGTCCAAAAAGAATAGTTGATGCTGACATATTAACAGATATTTCAATACCACATAATAATACATAAATATCAAATCTATCAAACTTAAAAAGAATATAAAGAAGTGAATAATATATTACGCTTGCAACGTTAATATATCCCATTAAATTATAACCAGTTGAGAAAAAGAAAATAACATAAATAACATGCAAAAAAATATAGATTGGGTTTGCATAAGTACATATTTTTCTAATAGCTCTTTTGGTATTCTTATCGTCTTCTGAATCCCTTTCAAAAGCGTCTATTATTTTTTTGTTATCATCTAAAATTATTCTTTCATGCTCATTCACTTTAATCACTTCTTTTCTTTTTAATTTTTTCATATTATACATCATTTTAATAAATCATACAAATAGTAATTATATGTTTGAAATTCCTTTATTAATACTTGAATTTATAAGCTAGTTTTGGTATAACTATTAAGAATTTATAAAAGAGGTATTGCTATGGTTGTTACAAATAAAACTCATATGAGTAGTGAAGAATGTTATAAAATATTAATGCGTACATCAAAAAAAGACTACATTAATAAATCTTGGTTAATTGTCTTAATCGCTATAGTTGGTTTGCCAGTAATGATTATTGGTTTATATCAAAAAGAAACCTTATACATCGTTATGGGTGCGATATTTGTTGCCTTATCATTTGTTTATTTAGGAGTAACATTCTATAATATCAAAAGAATTCCAAAGATGATTAAAGCTAAAAATGAAGATATCTTAACTAGTGGCGCTACTTATTCTTATTTCTTTAGAGAAACAGCTGTTGAAATAGAAATATATACAAACAGTAAAAAGAATAAATTAAAAATCTTTTATACAGATATTAAAAGAATTAATGAATTTGATGATCACTATGAAATAAGATTTGTTACTGATTATATTATATATGTAAATAAAAACGGATTTACTGAAAAGAAAATGGAAGAGTTCTTTAGAAAAAATATTACTAAGACAGATAAGAAAAAGCCAAGAACTATCCATAATAAAATGAAAAATACAAAATAGAACTACATTTTTGTAGTTCTTTTTTTTATCTGGTGGTAAAATATTATTAGGTGATCTTTATGTTTGAAAAACTCAAAAATAGAATAAAAGAAAAAGCAATCGCTAAAATTAAAGAAGAAGGCGTTAATGCTTATAATAAAACTAAAGAAGAAGTTATGGAAGGTAAAGAGCCAATTTCTAAGGATAATACTATTGCAGCTATTAATTTAGTTAAATTTAAAATTGAACGCGTAATATTTTATATAAACCTAGTTACTACCTTCTTATTCTTGTTATTTTATGCATACATGATATTTTCAAGAAAAGATATTATTGCAAACGTTGTAATATATTCAGTTATGGCAGTAATATTAATAGTATCAAGTGTATTTGATATTATTTTATATCCTGGAAATGAAAGAATGTTAAATTTCTTAGATAAAAAACATTTTAGATTCTTAAAGAACTTAAAAAGAAATGTTATTGCAATAGTTAAGCTAGTAGTTAAACTAGCATCTTTAGGTTATGCAACATATGAGTTAATCGCAATTGATTCATCAACTACTAAGTTAATGACATTAATCGGTTCTTATTCTGTCTTACTTTTCCAAATAATGATTTATTTTATTGCAGATCTTGCAGGTAAATATGCAAATTACGTATTTGTTGGATTTAATAAAGATTTAGATGATAGTGGTATTTTATACATACTTGATAAAACTCAAAAAGATAGAGTTAGGGCAAATGAGATATTAAGAACTGATAAGGAAAAAGAAATTTTAGCAGAAATAGAAAAACAAAAAGAAATTGATGCTAAAGTAAAGCAAGAAAACAATATGCTTAATCATCAAATCGCACTTGGAAATATGCATAAAGAAATAGAGAATAAAACTGAAGAAAGCATGGAAGAAAACTAATACTTCTTTCCGTTTTCATAAACTTTGAAAGGGCTTTACAACATTTTGGCTTTGTAAAGCCTTTTTGTTCGAAATTTTTTTATGAAAACGCATTAAAAACTATGTAAACATTTTCCATTTTCATATGTAAGCATTTTCCTGATTGACTATATAAAAATTAAGAGTATGATAATGCTGAAATTGAAAAAGGAGGCGCAATTATGAATTCTAAATACGGAGTTTACGGAAAAGTAAATGCTAGACCTGTTAAGAGTAAAGAGTTTAAGAATTATAGTAGTGCTTTAAGATACCTAGATTCTTTAATTAATGAATATGATGTTCAAATTGAAGAAATTCTATCTAACGAAAAGGAAAACACATATATTGCTAACGATTATTCTCGTTTCATTTTAGCTAAATTAGCATAATAAATTGATCATTTAATTAATGTTTTAAGTATATATTGGCGTTAATACGCAAAACTTAGAAAAAGAGGTTTAGGCCTCTTTTTTTCTTGTCTAAAAGAAAAAGAAACTATCAAATCCATAGTTTCTTCTTCTATATATAAATAAGAAAGGAAATAATTATAATTGCTTTAAAAATTTATCTAGTTCTTCTTTTGTAGGTAAAGAACTAATAGCGCCTTTTTTCATGCAGGCCATCGCACCACAAATGTTAGAAACCTTTAATATATTAACTAATTCATCTTTGGTTAATGATTTTAAATCTTTACCATCTAAACCTGCTAAAACACCTGCATAAAAGGCATCACCTGCGCCAGTTGTATCTACTGGCTTAATACTAATTGTTGGAGCATCAGAAGTCATTCCATTAAAATAGAATCTAGAACCTTTAGCTCCTAAAGTAACTAATACTAATTGATCTAATCTTGTTATCTTCTTTATCCCTAAATCAATATCTTCTTCGCCAGATAATAATCTAATCTCATCTTCTGAGAATTTAACAATATTAGCCTCTTTAACATACTTTAATGAGATATTTATAGCATCCTTAGTAGATTTATAAATATCATCACGATAATTAACATCAAAACTTAATAGCTTATTATTCTTTTTAGCAAGCTTTACAACTTCATCTGCTACTTTAATGCCTTCTTTTTCTGATAACATCAAAGAGCCTAAAACAACGATATCTGCTTCTTTTATCGCATCTAGTGATGCAAGTGGAATATTATAGTCAGCTGTATTCTTACGATTAAAAGAAAAGCTTCTTTCCCCGTTTTCATCATTAGCAACAAAAGCAAGTGTTGTATTATGCTTTAAATCAATTGTTATATCATCATATGCTAAATTACACTTTTTAACAAAATCAAATAAATAATGACCGATTAAATCATCGCCAACAGCTCCGATAAAACCAACCTTCTTGCCTAAATTGTTGATTCCACAACATACATTAAATGGAGCACCACCTGGATAGCGTTCAAATGACATAACGCCATCTTTTGATGTTCCAATCATATCAGCAAGTATTTCACCTATACATAAAATCATATTCAAAACCTTAATTTATACTAATTTCATATTTTTCTAAGTTAGTAAATTTTGCTTTACTAGTCTTTGTAAATAAACTAACACCAAGTGCATCACTTGGAGCATAGATATTAGCAGTCATAGTGTAATATCCATCATTAATAAATACTTCTACTGAGTTAACATCTAAGAATATATCTAGTTTAATTTTACCGTTAACTGGACTAACCTTAGCATAACGCATTCCATCATATAAAGAACCACACTTTGTTCTATCGATTACTACGCATTCTTTTTCTTTATCATAGTATAGCTTTGTAGTTGCGTTAGTGCCTTTATATAATTCTATTCCAGCCTTACCACTACCAGATATACTGTTAACATCAATTTCAAGGCTAATCTTTGATTTATTGCCTTTAAATTC
>AUXO016733950.1_pt1 | contig 10868 bp, 8 predicted proteins | sample 768731 | NCBI WGS metagenome assembly AUXO01 (sample SAMN02715735, study PRJNA202380) | gut metagenome | biome: sheep rumen | host: Ovis aries | place: New Zealand: Palmerston North
AGGGAGCAGATTTACAGTCTGCCGCGTTTAGCCTCTTCGCTACCCAACCATCTTTTCTAGCATTTTTTGCTAGCGTGCTTTTTCATTATATCACAATAATAAGTCTTGTCAACAAATATTTTTTATTTTTTTTAATAAAAATATTGTTAAAAGAATCTAAAGGTGGCCATTAAATGACCACCAATCAAATCTATTTTTTAACTCTTTTATCTAGTTCGAAGCTCGCAAGCATTATTATCCTTTTACAACCCTGGCATTCAAGCTTAATATCTGCCCCAGTTCTAACTACCTTCCATTCCTTTGAACCGCATACATGAGGTTTTTTTGTAATAACTATTTGATCTAGCTGATAGCTCATAGTGGTCTCTCCTTTATTTTGGAAAATTGCCTTGGATATTTAATATCTGTTTTTTTGATTTTCTTGATTACTACTATTGTTCTTTTACCCATATCAAATGGTAAATCAAAATTGATAGTATCAATTATTTCACCACCTAATTTTGATATTGCGCTATTTGCCTCTTCAATTTCTTCTTTATTATCAGATTTCATTGCAACAAATAATCCGCCAACCTTCACAAGTGGTAAGCATAATTCAGATAATATATTTAATCTAGCTACAGCTCTTCCTGTAACAACATCAAATGATTCACGTCTTTCCTTTGCGTAATCTTCTGCTCTATAATGTAATGCTTTAACATTGGTCAATTTTAATTCGTTAATTAAATCATTTAAGAAATTAATTCTTTTATTTAATGAATCAATTATAGTAACATCAATATCATCTCTTGCGATTTTAAGAGGGATTGATGGAAATCCTGCGCCTGCACCAACATCACATAATTCAATATTCTTTAAATCATTAATTGCTAAATTTAAAGAAAGAGAATCATAAAAATGCTTAATATATACTTCATCCTTATCAGTTATAGATGTTAAATTCATAACCTTGTTCGTCTCGACAAGCTTATTAAAGTAAGCATCATATTTTTTTAACATATCATTAGAAAGATTAAGATTAAGATTCTTCACTAATTCATTAAATTCCATTTGATTCTCTCCTAATTCTTTCAATATATACAACTAATACTGATATATCGGCAGGATTAACACCTGAAATACGAGATGCTTGACCTATTGTTCTAGGTCTAATCTTTTTTAATTTTTCTCTAGCCTCAAGTGCGATATTATCGACATCATCATAATTGATATCAAGAGGAATCTCTCTTGATTCATAATTTTTCATCTTATCTGCCTGATTTAATGCTTTTTTGATATATCCATCATATTTTAAAGATATCTCGGCAGCCTCATATATTTCATCATGATCATCATAATCAATATCAAGTGTGATATTACTCTTAGCCATCATTTCTTTTATTAAATTTGTATCAACTGTTGGTCTTCTTAAAAGTGAGGCAATAGACATTGATTCATGAACCTTTTCCTCATCAGGTAAGAAACTATTGATTATATCTAATTTTATTTTAGTTATTTCGTAATCATTCTTAAGCTTAGCTATTGCTAGCTTTTTCTTGTTTAATCTATTATGCTGCTCTTCTGAAATAGTGCCAGCATAATATCCATAATCTCTTAATCTAATATCTGCGTTATCATGTCTTAATAATAGACGATATTCAGCACGTGATGTTAATAATCTATATGGTTCTTTAGTACCTTTAGTTACTAAATCATCAATCATTACACCTATATATGCTTCATCACGTCTTAAAATTAAAGGCTCCTTACCTTTTAATTTTAATCCTGCATTAATTCCTGCGATTAAGCCTTGACCTGCGGCTTCCTCATAGCCAGATGTTCCATTGATTTGTCCTGCAGTAAATAAATTATGAACAATTTTAGTTTCTAATGTTGGCCATAATTCTAATGGGTCTATCGCATCATATTCAATTGCGTATGCATATCTTATTACTTCACAATCCTTTAAGCCTGGTAATAATCTAATCATTTTATCCTGAACATCCTCAGGCATTGATGTAGAAAAGCCTTGAATATATTCCTGATCTAACTCTAAAGATTCAGGTTCAAAAAAGATTTGATGCCTTTCCTTATCAGAAAATCTAACAACCTTATCTTCAATAGATGGACAATATCTAGGTCCAACACCTTCGACAACGCCACCATACATAGCACTTTTATCCAAATTAGCCATGATTAATTCATGGATATCCTTATTCGTATATGTTAAATAACATTCCTTTTTAACATTTAAGACAGATTCATAGCCCTTATCAAAGCTATAATGCCATGTCTTTTCATCACCATATTCAATTGATGTTTGACTAAAATCAATTGTTGAAGCTTTGATACGAGGAGGTGTTCCTGTTTTTAATCTTAAAATTGTAAATCCTAAATCTCTTAATGATTTACTTATACCAAATGATGTTTTTTGTCCGTCGGGTCCTTCAACCTTTGTTGAATGACCTCTTAATATTCTACTTGATAAATATGTACCAGTAGTTAAAATAAGGCTTCTTGTCTCTACCCTTTCACCATTTTCTAGCATAACTCCAGTAACAGTTTTATTATCATCGACCAAAATACTTTCAACAATAGCTTCCTTTAATTCCAAATTATCTACTGTCTTTAGATATTTTAGCATTTCCTTACAATATCTAAGCTTATCCTCTTGGAATCTTAATGCCCATACGGCAGGACCCTTTGATCTATTTAGCATCTTTGTTTGAATTTGGCAAACATCGGCGTTTTTACCCATATATCCACCAAGGGCATCAATCTCTCTTACAACAACACCTTTTGCTGGACCACCTATAGATGGATTACATGGCATTGAAGCTACCATATTCAAATTTCCAGTTATAAGTATGGTTTTAAGACCCATCTTAGCTCCGGCTATCGCAGCCTCACATCCAGCGTGTCCACCACCTACTACGACTATATCGTACAAAATAACACCTTCTAATTTAATTTATTGCCAAATAGATAAATAGAAACCAAATCGATTGTATTTTCTATCGCCTTTAAATGAGTTCTTTCCATTCCATGACTAGATTGTACACCAGGACCAATTAATCCTACCTTAGCATCTAATCCTGAATGAAGTGCGGCACCACAATCAGAACCATAAAATGGGAAAATATCCACAACATAATCAACATTGTTTTCCTTTGCCATATTGATTAATCTAGTAGTAAATTCATAATTATATGGTCCACCAGAATCCTTTGCACAAATACTTACAGCCATCTCATTTCCAGCTAAATCAAGTCCAACGCAGCCCATATCAACTGCCAACAATTCATCCAATGAATGAATAGCTGAGGCACCTGTTCCGACCTCTTCATAATTTGTAAAATAAATGTATGTGTCATATTTTGGCTTAATATTGTTTTTATTCATAAGAGCTAGCATAGTCATTATTGAGCATACAGAACCCTTATCATCAATAAATCTAGATTTTAAAAAGCCAGATTCTGTTATTTCCATCTTTGTGTCATAACATACATAATCACCATTATTAATTCCTAGCTTTAAAACATCATCCTTAGTTTTTACAACCTCATCTAACCTAACAACGATATTGTTAATATCTCTAGGCTTTGTACTACTATCTGAATAAACATGTACAGATGGAGATGTTGATAATATTGTTCCTGTATAAACTCTACCATCTCTTGTTCTAATTCTGGCATATTCTCCGTCTAATGTTGGAATTAATGGTCCACCAATGTTTGTCACCTTAAGTGTTCCATCACTATTGATTGATCTTACCATTAAGCCTAATGTATCAATATGTGCACAAACACCTACTCTTTTTTCACTAGATTGACCTTTAATAAACATTTCTATTGTTCCCTTATTGGTAATCTTAGCTTTAATATTTAATTTTTCAAGTAATGAAATTACCTTTTTATTGATTAATTCTACATATCCTGATGGTGAATCAACTAAAAATATTTCTTTACAATAATTCTTAAATAAATCTAACTTTTCCATATTCATAATATTGTATAAAACAATATCCTCCGTAACGCTTTATAATATAACACTAATATTACTAAAAAACAATGATATTGTTTTAAAGTAATTTGACTAATTATATTAAAGTTGCTATAATTTAAATATAGAACATCGATTAATGTCAATAAGAGGGTGGAGATAATGAATGAGGCCGCTTTACTAGATAAGTTATTATATATTTATAATAACGCAACATTTAATGTTGATTTAGAAAAAAAGAAGGTTTCTTTTCTTATGAGGGGAAAGAAGATTTTAGGTCAAGATTTAGAATATGAGGCTTTCGCAAAGCTGTTTTTTAGTTCGTTCAAAATTTCATTAGAGGCTGTACCAAAGCTTATAAACTTCCTTGAAAACTTAGATCCATCTGACCAGCCTTTCGATTTACCAGTAGACTACCTAACAGATATTGGTACTTCTATTGGCCTTACCTATAGAGGATACCGTTATACAGAAAAAGAAATATTATTCGTAGTGTGGTTAAATGATGATTCACACAATGGTGATTTAGATCCTCTAACAAGAAGCTATTCAAAAAGCTTCATAATCGAGAAAATAAAAGAGGCTATCGATGATAAACAACCTTTCTCAATGATGATAGTCGATATTGATAATTTTAAATCATTCAATGATGCCTATGGTCATATGTTTGGAGATATAGTATTAGTTGAGGCAGTAGCTGCTATCTCAAATGCTATAGGTAATAAAGGCTATATCGCAAGAATCGGTGGAGATGAATTTTTAGTAATATATTATGCAGATAATGATTACGACCTAGTCCATTCTATTTGTAAAAAGGTTAGAGATTCTATTAGCGAATTATCTGAAAACAATGTTAAGCAAGCAGATATTACTGCTACTATGGGATGCTCATCATATCCAAAAGATGGAAAAGACTATGATACATTATTCAAAAAGGCTGATAAAGCATTATTTAGAGGAAAAAACAAAGGTAGAAATTGCTTTATCATTTACAATGAAACAAAATGTGGACCAATCGATAGCGATGATGGTCATGAAAGAACAATGGATAGAATCATCGCTAATACAACTAACTATAATATTATCGCTGGAGTACTAGAAATATTTAATAGAGATTTCAGCTTAACAAAGAATATTAATGAAGCATTAGCATTAATAGGTAGATATTTCTTACTAGATAGAATAATTCTATCAAATCAAAATCCTGATACAGGTGAAAACATTAGAGAAATAGTATGGTATCAGCCTCGTGCTAATAAATATCCAACAATTATTCCAACACAGGAAGAAAAACAAATATGGAAAAGTATGCTAGATAAAACAGGTATTCTAAAGCTTGGACAGGTACACGCAAATAAAAATCTAGCAATATATCCAATATTAAAAAGAGATAATACTTCTGCTGTAGTAGCCATTGAGCTTTCAGGCGATAATATGGTATTTGGATTAGTCAGATTTGAAATGTGCTCTATAAATAGATTTTGGCAACAACAGGATGTTGCTTCACTACTATTAATATCAAAAATATTCTCAATTAAATTAGAAAGAGAATATAGAGATAATATTCATTTAATGGAATTATATTTCGATAAATTAACTCATATTTATAATTACACTAAATGGCGCAATGAAACAAATGAATATATAATGTATAACCCTCAAAAAACCTATTCGGTGTTAGATTTTAATATTACTGGCTTTAGAAATCTAAACGAAGTATTAGGTACTAAAACATGTGATGAAATATTAATATTAATTGCTAACAGGCTTAAGGATTATTCTAATACCGGTGTCATCTTTGGTAGAGAGACAGATGATAAATTTCTTGTCTTCTTCCCTCATCAGGATAAAGATAAAATCGAAGGCTTATTAGATGATGTCAGTGAATATGTAGGAAATAATAATCATACTAAAACACAAATCATACTTAATGCTGGTTGCTATTTAGCTAGTGCTAATGAAAATATCACACTATCTATAGATAAAGCTAATATCGCAAGAAAGAATAATAAAAATGCTAAAGTTAATTATTATTCATTAGAGCTTGCTGAAATAGAAAAAGAAAAGCTAATCATGGAGCTTCATATGCATGAAGCCAAAGAAAATGGTGAATTCTTACTTTACCTACAACCAAAATTTGATACAAATTCAAATACTATTGTCGGGGCTGAAGCCTTAACTAGATGGAATTATAATTTTGAAAAAATTTTAACTCCTAATTATTTCATTCCGTTATTTGAAGAAAATGGTTTTATTACAGAACTTGACTATCAAGTATTTGAAAATGTATGTAAATTCCAAAGAAAGCTTATCGATGAAGGTAATAGCCCTGTAATAATTTCAGTAAATGTATCTAGATATCAATCCGATTTTAATCAATACATAAAAACAATTGAATCGATAAGACAAAAATATAATATATCTCCTTCATTAATTGAAATTGAAATTACAGAAGGAATGTATAATGATAATTTAGTTTCAATTTCTCAATTTATGGATGATTTACATAAAAAGGGTTATTCTGTATCAATGGATGATTTCGGAGCTGGTTATTCTAATCTAGCTAACCTAGCTAATTTAAATTTTGATATCATAAAGCTAGATAAAAGCTTCTGTAATAATATTGATAATAAAAAAGAAACTATTGTATTATCATTTGTTATGAAGCTAGCTAAGGAATTGAATATTAAAGTTTTATGTGAGGGCGTAGAAACCCAAGAATATTCAGATTATTTAAAATCAATAGGATGTACATTAATCCAAGGATTCCTATATGATAGGCCAATGCCTTCAGTTGATTTTGAAAAAAAATATTTTGAGAAGAAGTTATAATACTTCTTCTTTTTTTTGAAAAAAAAGAGATTTCCGATTTGAAATCTCTCATTTTTATTATTTTACATTTTTCATGAATTCATCATATAAAGCATCTACTGTAAATCCATACTCACCGAATATGTAATTAATTGGCATAGATTTACCAAATTCATCAATTCCCTTTACATAGTCTGCATATTTATACCAAGGCATTGAAGCACCCATTTCGATAGCCATAATCTTATGATTCTTTGGTAATACAGAATCCTTATATTCTTGTGATTGTCTTTCGAATAAGAACATAGAAGGCATTGACACAACATTTGCATAAATACCTTCAGCATCAAGCTTCTTTGCTACCTCAAGTGTTAATTGAAGCTCAGTACCACAAGTTAATAATGTATATGAAGCCTTCTTTGAAGGAGTATATACAACATAAGCACCCTTCTTTACACCTTCAGCATTTGTACAAGCAAGGTTTTCTACTGCTTGTCTTGAAGATGTAATCACTGTAGGATAATCATTACCCTTCTTAAATGCTTCAAGCATAGCTGCAGTCATTTCAGTAGCATCTGCTGGTCTAAATAAATTAACATTTGGAGTTGCTCTAAACATTGTTAATTGCTCAACTGGTTGATGAGTAGGACCATCCTCTCCTACACATACTGTATCATGTGAGAAAAAGAACAATGATGGTAAATGCATAATTGCTGCTTGTCTTACAGCTGGCTTTAAATAATCACTGAATACGAAGAATCCAGAACAGAATCCTCTCATACCACCATGAAGTGTTATACCATTTGTAATAGCTGCCATAGCATGCTCTCTTACACCAAATTTAATATTTCTACCTAATGGATTTTGAGTTCCATAAATACCATCAGCACCCTTAACCATTGTTGATGCAGTTAAGTCAGCTGAACCACCAATTACGTTTGGTAAATTGCTTGAAATATAATCAAGTACCTTACCCATTACCTTTCTAGTAGATTCTTTAGAACCAACCTCGTATACTGGTAAACCACTTAAATCAGTTAATTCGAAATCATCATACATGAAGCCACATAATTCTTTATATTCTTCTTTATATAATACAGAATATGCATGAACTGTTTGGTTCCAGTTATCACATACAGAATTACCACGCTTAATAACATTTTCATTGTAATAATTCTTTACCTCATCAGGGAATGTATATTCTGGTTCATTATAAGCTAAGAACTTTCTTAATGATTTAACATCCTCTTCAGGCATAGGCTTACCATGAACTGATGACTCACCACTATTAGGAGCACCATATCCAATGATAGTCTTTATTTCAATCAAAGTTGGCTTTGTTGAATGCTTAGCAGTGTCAATTGCCTTACTAATTTCATCACAATCGTTACCATCTGAAACCTTTAGATAGTTCCAACCCATTGCTTTAACCTTTAATTCAGTATTTTCAGTATTAGTTTGTGCAACCTCACCATCTAATTGAATATCATTTGAATCATATAAAACAATTAACTTATTTAATCCTAAATGACCAGCAAGGCTCATAGCCTCTTGGCTAATACCCTCTTGTAGGTCACCATCACCACATAATACATATACAAAATGATCAATAACATCATAATCAGGCTTATTGAATTTAGCACCTAAATAGCTACCAGCAATTGCCATACCAACTGAAGATGCAATTCCTTGGCCTAATGGGCCTGTAGTAATTTCAATACCAGGAGTATGACCATATTCAGGATGTCCTGGAGTTAGGCTACCCTTTTGACGTAAATTTAATAAGTCACTCATTTTAATTGGATAACCAGATAAATGAAGTAACATATATAATAATGTTGAACCATGTCCAGCAGATAGAACAAATCTATCTCTATTGAACCAGTTTTCATCATTTGGACTAATATTTAAATGTCTAGTAAATAATGTATGTAATATTGGTGCTGCACCAAGTACTATACCAGGGTGACCACTTTTTGCTTTTGTGATTAATTCGGCACCAACTACACGTAATGAATTAACACAATTTGTATCAATTGAACTCATTATAATTCTCCTATTATTCTTCTACCTTAGTTTCAGTTTCTTCTTTAGATTCCTCAACCTTATTCTCTTCTTCAACTTTTTCTTCATTAGCTTCAGCCTTTACTTCCTCAGGCTTAGCTTCTTCAGTAGCTACTTCTTCAACTTTTTCTTCAGCAGCTTCAGCCTTTTCTTCTTCAGCTTTAGCTTCCTCAACTTTTTCTTCTACAACCTCAGCCTCTTTAGCCTCAGCATCTCTAATTAATGCTTTTTCTGAATCATTGTTTTCATTTTCTTCAGTAGCTTCAGCCTCTTCTGGCTCTTGAGGATATAAATTATCGAAATATTGATCCATGTATGCCTTTTGGTCATCGATTAATTGATCGAATCTCTTTTCACCAAAATGCTTTATAATAATATCTCTACTCTTGATATTTTCTTGAGTTATTTTTTTCTTTACGAATTGGTTAGCAATTAGCATTCCGAAGAACATTGCGACTAAAACACCAATAGTTAACCAAGATACCCAATTATATCCTTCTGGTAAACTCTTAAATAATGTTAACGCAAGAACACAGAATATTACAGCTACACCCATTAATGGATATATAACAAATCTAGAAAATTTCTTTGAAATAGTATCTGTCTTATCCCAGAATTCTGTCCAAACCTTATTTACAGGTGTAGTATATAACTCACCTACAGTATCATAGTATCCCTTTTCTAAGAATAATCTATAATTTACGCCATCTAAAGACGCCCATACGGCAAATTGTCCTTTGCCATTAACAAATTCTTCCTTAACACCCTCGAAATCATCCATTAGATATAATTCAATAGTACGATTTTCTAACTTTTGTACCTCGAATGGTTCGACTTCGTTTGCTGCTTCATATAACTTTGGATTAATTTTCACAAATCTCACCTTTTGTACTAAAAGTACCCTTTCTAAAAATTCAAAATGATTATACCATAACTAGATATAAAATAAAAGGCGATTTTAAAATTTCGCCTTTTACTATTTTACAATGTAAAATACCTACATATTTTTCTTTATACTACTGATTTCTTCTTCTAAATCTTTTACTCTATTTTCAAGCATAATAATTCTTACTGACATTTCATGTGTCGAATAAATCATTTTACCATTTGCTACTCTATTTTGATATCCATCATAAATCTTATCAAAATTTACATTTCTAAATACTATATTTAAAATTAGGCATACAACTATGAATACTACACCAACAATCACAAATGGTAAAAATATCAAATCTTTAATGTTAAAGGTAAATACAAATACAATTCCTATAGCTAGAAATGTAAGGCCGAACCCCAAAAAGAATATAGTTAAAATTATTAATACTCTTTTTGTAGCCTTCTTATATTCTTCCTTATTCTTTTCTAGCTTTCTTTTTTGTTCTTGCTCTTCAAATAAGTCCATCTTACTTATCCTTTTTAACCATTTCACTTACTGCAGTTGCAAGTGTAGCAACATTTTGTAAATCAGATGGAACAACAATCTTTGTTGCTTGACCATTAGCCATATCCTTAACGGCCTCATAGCTCTTTAAAGTTAATACTTCTCTAGATACCTGTGCAGCATTTAAGCTCTTTAAACCTTCAGCTTCTGCTTCTCTAATCAATTTAATACCTTCAGCCTCTGCTTGTTTAACTGTTAAAATTGATTCAGCCTCACCCTTAGCCTTAAGAATTGTTGCTTCCTTTTCGGCATCAGCTCTTAAAATACGAGATTCCTTCTCACCTTCTGCAAGTAGGATTTGACTCTTCTTTTCACCTTCTGCAAGAAGAATCTTTTCTCTACGCTCACGTTCAGCTCTCATTTGACGCTCCATGGCATCTCTAATATCCTTTGGAGGTAAAATATTCTTAACCTCAACACGGTTAACTTTAATTCCCCATGGGTCTGTTGCCTCATCTAGGATTGCACGCATTTTAGTATTAATAATATCACGGCTTGTTAATGTTTCATCTAAGTCTAATTCACCAATAATATTACGTAATGTTGTAGCACTTAAATTTTCAATTGCAGC
>AUXO017876230.1_pt1 | contig 10868 bp, 11 predicted proteins | sample 768731 | NCBI WGS metagenome assembly AUXO01 (sample SAMN02715735, study PRJNA202380) | gut metagenome | biome: sheep rumen | host: Ovis aries | place: New Zealand: Palmerston North
ATACAGTTGCTTTCTGCTGGGATAACCAAGTCGACGTACCACATCTGTAACAGATCCTGTCTGATGGAAAACATGCAGTGCCTTTGTTCTCTGTTCTTCTGAATACATCCTTTACTCCTTTCAGAGCCCTATATGTGTCCAGGTTTTTGTCCGCACCCCCGGCTCCTTGTGTTTCGTATGGCTGTGGCCGTTTTATCTCGAAATAAAGTGCCAAAGAAGGGATTCTACTCCAAATGTAACGCCTTAATCATATCCCGCATTCTTAATCATGTAAAAAGCTATGTACAAATGCCATTAATGGTTAATTGAACTCATTTTCTCCTTCAATGCTGTAGTTGACACGCCTTGCGTATACGGAAAATATTCAATGCTTGCCCCATGCTCAGCGAATTGTGCCTCTGTTTTTTTATATCTTTCTGAACCTTTCCAATCATCTCCCGAAAACAATACATCAAATTCAAATCTTTTAAGTGCCAACATTTTATCATTAGTTTCTTCGATAGAGACAAGTTCTGCCTTATCTACAACCTTTAATGCATTAAGAATTCGTATCCTCTCATTTTCCAAAAAAACTGGTTCCTTATGCTTAATTTCTCTAACATATTTATCATCACACACACCAACAATGAGAACATCACACATAGCCTTACATCTTTCCAGTAAGTTCAAATGACCCTCGTGGAGTACATCAAAGACGCCACAGGTGTAACCAACTTTGTATTTTTTATTACTCATTATTTTTCATCTCCAAAGCTTATATTAATAATTCTATGACGATTCTCCCTTTGATCCTCAGGAGGTAATTTCATATAATCATGGTATACGCATGTCAAATACTCATCATATCCAGAAGGGCATTCAAACTGATCATCCTCAAAGGGTAATTCCACAAACGACTCAAAACACTTGCGCGGCACAACCCATTCCCCATAGTCTGATGCACCTCCTTGTTCATATAAATACTTCGATTCCTCTCCATTGTATTTAGTACAAGTTGAAACATATTGATTAATGAGCGCGACTTTAGGCACTATCTTTGCGAATACTCCAAGAACTCCATATGCAAGTCCTTTGGCTAATCTTATTGCAGTATTTGAGGATGACATAATCCAAGGTTTGTAGCCGCATTTTGCAAGAACCAATCTACGTAACCAGAAACACCTTTTTCCTTGCCATTTTCTCTTTTTCTTATCTTCAGGATAAACGTCATATGGAAAAATATCAACATAAATTCCTTTATGTGCCGAAGTTCGTTCCGCAGCCTCCTCCACAAAGACAGTATTATTTTTACGTAATTTTGCAAATGCAAAGCCATACCCCTTGTCCGATTCCCAATTTTGAAGATAATAATCCAGTGGCAATAAAGCTGGAGCCTCCCTCATAAACCTCTCATAATCGTCGCGAAGCATAGCAATATCCAGATCATCATCCCACGGAATAAATCCCTTATGGCGAACAGCTCCCAGGAGAGTTCCAGAATCTAAAAAATAATGAATACCAAGTTCTTTACATATCCGTTTAACTTCTTTTGCCAGTTCCAACTGGACCATCTGAACTTTTCGCAATGTTTCATTATCCATAATCATGCTCCACCTCATTCATTAAATTCATGTTTGTATCTAAAGCAAACGGAAAGTCTTAACACTAACATAAGTAATTCTGTTGCTCCTCTTAGCAACGCAATATAGATCAGTGTAAAACTGTTTGTTACTATCAAAATACTTAGGCCAACCACCTGAACTACAGCAGTAATTATTGTTGTCATCGTGGTCTGTTTTTGCTTTCCTATTGGTCCTAATGTTGGCCAGCCAAATAACATCCCAGGGAAACTGACGAGCATAACAGGTATAAGCGCTCTAAAAATCGGAATCGCCTCGATGTATTGATTTCCACCCACAATCAACAGAATATATCTTGAAGCAACAAAGCAGAAAACGCATCCGCCAATAACAACCGGCATAAAGATAAATAATATTTTTTTTATGAACTTTATGCTTTTCGTCCTAATCATAGTCGGATATATACCATTAGTAATCGGCGTATACATACTTTGCACTGCACCCACTAACTGCATGCACAAGCTCCAATAAGCGACCTGCGCCGCATCAATGAAAATTCCTATTAGCAGGGTATTTAACGCACCGAAAGCTGTTGTGGCCATGTCTGAAGCAAAATATACTGCAGACTCTTTCAACATTTTCACAGACGATTTTAATCCAGTAAATTTCAGCTTTATTCCCAGTTTCTTTATTTCAAAAATTACCAAGATTAATGCCACAAAAGAACCCAAGACATCAAACGCTGGAATCAATAGAAAATCCTGATCACCCTTAATGAAAACAAAAGTACATAATGTTGATATTGTCTTTGCTAAAACAAAACGGATAGTAATAACTTCCATCTTATCAATCCCTCGGAACATAAAATCTGCTAACATTTCGATGACAAAGATATTAACAAATGCCAAACATGTATATAGCGGATTCTGTCTAAGAATCGGAACGAACAGAGAAAAAACAATCAAAAACACAACCGCAATCCCTGCTAAAAGACCCTTGGCAACGATAACATCTGCAGTCATATTTCCTATTTTATCTTTATCGCCTTTTGCATTAACAATGTCCTTAGTTGCTGATAACGTAAAGCCAAACATTAACAACAATTGCATGTATTGCATTACGGCTTTAACATAAGCAACTATACCGTAACAATCAACACTTAATACACGCGTCAGATAAGGAAGGGTAATCAATGGAAAAAGCATTTTTGCTATATTCATCAAATACAGCATAAATGTATTTCTTGCTGCGATTTTTCCCTCATTTATCATCGAAGCACCTCCAAAAACTATATGCTTTTAAGTAGACTTATCATATACATATTCTTTCTTTCCTCGTGTTAAAATAAGCCAAACCAGAATAAAAGGAACCAAATATGCAACAGCTGAATTTAAGGAACCCCTATATAAAAACAGGAAATATCCTACCATATAATAATACAGAGAGTCTACTTTATGAATAGCATTTGCGTCACCTGAAACATTATGCCAAAATAACAAGTCAATTTTACCCAAAAAGAAACCTATGATTACTGCGCTGATTATTGCACCCAAGATTCCAAAGTTTACAAGCATTTCCGCCGGTAATGGTTCAGATACATTAGTAAACCACCATCCATTATATTCTGCTATCATCTGCCCTGTTGCAACTGGTTTTGATGGCCATATGTTTCTTGGAATCCAAAAAAACAGAACCGCCAGAAATTGGACTCCATAAGATAATCCATGATCAACCAAATATTGTAATGTAAGTGCAACCATTGAATACGCATCATAATCTACAGAAAGCCATTCTGACGAAAAACCTCTTATCAATGAAGTAAAAACTTCTCCAAGCTTTACGTCCAAAACCGATACCGTTCTAAAAGCATTCAACATAGGAAATGCAATCATAAATATCAATAAATATAAAGTAATAAACCATTTGTTTTTCTTCATTTTCGGGAAGAAAGCTAATAGAGCTCCAAAATAAAGGCCTGCAATAGCATTTCTAGCCGTACTCGTTGGGAAATATGCCACTAAAAGGCAAATACCGGTTATAATCATATGAAAAGGTTTTCGATCCCTGTTCCATTTATAAACCGCAAAAATAAAAGCGAAATAGACAATGGCCATAGCCATTTTTTCAATAAGAACACTAATCGAAGAATTTTCACTAATACTATACGAGCTTGTTCCTCTGGCTAGCAAATTTATAAATCCGATTGTAAGTACCCTGTATGCAGTGATAAAAACCGCAAAAATCATTAATATAGTAGATTTTGATTCATATCCTCTCCACTCTGTTCCAAATGAATTGTTCAAGCGAGAATATTGTTCCTTACTGAAAAGCTTTTTCCCAAACACAAACTTAGTATTCGAAGATTTATATACTCCAAACTGAAACAATATACCCCAAAAAAGTAAAACAATATTTGTTTTTATCAAAAGGTTATCAGAATATGGATAACTCCACGGAAATTCGTTATTCATTGTTTGAATCAATCCAGCAAAGAAGAAAAAAAATATACAAAATAACCAGTACACTAAACAAAGCGAAAAATTTCTTTGATTCAGCTCGTGAAAAATCATAATGACCCAAAAGATACCATTGATACCAAATGTCACATACACGAGTAAACTATGCCTTGCAACATTTTGTGCGCCAACGGTGAGAGCATAGACTATCGCAAAAACAACAATCAATAGTATAACTGTATAAAAGTTCTTTTTTGTTACTCTCAAATTTCATTCTCCCTCATATACTCAGCCGTCCATGCAGATAACAGAGAAGCCTATTCACACAATTATGCCAATATCATGGTAAGCAAGTCACTCCAATTTTGGGCATATGGTTCATCAACCGTTTCTTCGACATTACCATCATACTGAATCGTCCTATCTGCAACAGTTTCCATCAGTCCACTCAATTGTATTGCATTCTCTGGATTAAAAAACGAAACTTTTTCATACGTCCCCAGTGTTTCCTTTGCATATGGCAAATCAGCCAATAACATCGGCTTGCCAGTTAATTTAAATTCACTTATAGGTAGCCCCCAAGTTTCCAATACCGATGGAAATATCAAAGCTGTTGCTTCATTATACATTTCAAACACTTTTTGTCTGGACTGAATACCTAGCCATTTTATATTCAAAACATCTCCATATTTTTTCTTTAAATCAGCTGAATATGGATTTTCAGTACCATCTAATGTCAACCACACCTCGATATCTTTTCTATTAATTATTTTGCATGCTTCACAAATCACTTCAAAGTTTTTAAAAAATCTTGGAAATGCCGCGAACACAAATATATGTTTATTTTTTGCCGGCACATTTAAATTACTGGTAAATTGTATATCAAAACTAGGCCTTGCGACAATTACGTTCTTAATTGGATACATTTTGAGAAATTGTTTCCTCATCCAGTTCTGCTGAACAATTATCGCTGTAGCCGATTTTATATTAATCCTATACAAATATTTGTAGAAATATGAAAAAGCAACGTTTGTCAGACTGTATTTTATTTTGGATATATCTTTTTTCATAAAAGGCGACGGATTATGACAATAAGTATATATTTTCTTTGCACACACACGAGGTGTAATGTCATGCAAAGAAATCCAAACATCAATATTCTTATCTTTTGAATAATTATAGAAATAGCTATACTCATACTTTAATCTTTTTACATAGCTATCACGAGAATCCGGCAATTCGATAATTTCAATCCTATCTTTATATTTATCAAATAATTCTATGCTATGTACAAATGCCGTAATCGTATATTTTTTATCCATTTCTTTTGCCAACAATTCGTCAAGGCAATCGTAATATATAGAAAGCGGTCCAGCTTCAAATAAATTTATTCCGCTTAATACTAATGTTTTCATCGTATAACTACCTTTCAATTGCCTCTGTAATTAAACATAAAACTTAAATGCATCCTTAATTCCACACCAATTCTGATCCTTATCAGAAAGATTTAATGCAACACCGTCTACGCTATAACCTTCAGCAGAAGCAGTGCCCTTATACTCACCGGAAAGCCATGGCCACTTGATGCCAATCTCAGGGTCGTTCCAAGCTATCCCCCCCTCATCATTTGGGTGATAAAAGTCATCACACTTGTAACAAAATTCTGCCACGTCACTCAATACAAGGAATCCGTGTGCAAACCCACGTGGAATCAGGAACTGCTTTTTATTTTCTTCCGTCAGTTCAATTCCGTACCACCTACTAAAAGTTTCACTACCACTTCGAAGATCAACTGCTACATCAAACACGGATCCTTTGATTACACGGACAAGTTTAGTTTGTGGAAATTTTTTTTGGAAATGAAGCCCACGAAGCACGCCTTTTGTGCTCATGGACTGATTGTCCTGTACAAAATTTATATCGATTCCAGCTTCTTTCATATCGCACTGATTATACGTTTCCATGAAATAGCCGCGATTATCACCGTGGATGGCAGGTGTAATGATACAAAGTCCTTCAATTTCTGCTACATTTTTTTCTACTGTAATCTGTCCCATTTCTATTCACTTTCTTATAAACATTCCTGCATCTTCCATCTCTTTAAGTGACTTTTCATAGCCGGAGTTATCTCTCTCCTGGCCAACCACCCATTTGCAAAAGGCGGATAGGCCATCTTCAAGAGGAATTGTTTGCTGGAAACCTAAAATTTCTTTAGCCTTGCTTAAATCAGCTATATTATGAGCAATATCGCCGCGGCGAAAATCACCTGTAATATTAATAGACGACTCGCTCTTATAAATTTCTTTCAGTAATTGTGCAATTTCGATAACACTTGTTCCAGTTCCGCTTCCAAGATTAATAATCTCGCCATTGCTTCTAGGATTATCCAAACAAGCAACTACACCGTTTACGATATCTATTACGTTTATGAAATCCCGACTTTCCAAACCATCTTCGAAAATATTGACAGGCTTATTTTCGAGCATCAAGGAGCTAAAGATTGAAAGGATTCCTGTATATGGATTTTTCAAGGATTGCCCCACACCATAAACATTCTGAAATCTGCATATTGTGTAATCAATGTTAAGGGCCGGACACATTGTTCTTAGCATCATTTCCTGGGTATACTTTGTAAACGCATACAACGAGCTTGGTTTAATAGCACTGTCTTCTGTTGTATAGGCCAGAACAGCTAAATGCTCACAATTTGGACAGTACATCTTAAAATCTCCAGCCTTCATCTTCTCTACACTTCTACTATCTGGGTAAACATAGCCACAATTAGGGCAACTATATCTACCTTCTCCGTAAACAGATCTTGAAGATGAAAGAACGATCTTTTTTATACAACTATCTTCGCCAGCAAGGGAAATCGCTTGCAGTAGATTTGAAGTACCCATGATATTCACTTCGTTATACTGATTAATCTGGTACATAGACTGTCCGGTTCCAGTCTCTGCTGCCAGATGAATCACATACTCGTTGTTAGCCAATGCTTCTTCTACAGTTTTTAAATCACGTACATCACCCTTAATGAAATGGCACTTTCCCTTAATTTCATTATAAAGATAGGAGTCCCTCCAATCTTGACCATGAATCTGAGTACTCATAACATCAAGTACTGTTATATCCCACTCATTTAAGCTGTATAACCTTTTTACAATTTCAGAACCGATGAAGCCTGCCCCACCCGTCACAAGTATTTTTTTCATGTTTTTATTTATTCCTATACATCTCTTCATAGTATTTCTGGTAATTGCCAGAAACAACATTATTCATCCATTCCTCATTCTGCAGGTACCAATCTATTGTAAGCACAATACCCTTCTCAAAAGGAGTCTCTGGATACCATCCAAGATCATTCTTGATTTTGGTCGGATCAATACCATATCTGCGGTCATGTCCGAGACGATCTTCTACATGCTTGATCAAATCTTCAGAGACTCCATCATCCTGTAATCTGTCATGTAGCTGCTCAATAATAGTTTTTACAATAAAAATATTCGGACGTTCATTGTGCCCACCGACATTGTAGACTTCCCCAATCTTACCACCGTTTACAACCATATCGATTGCCTTGCAATGATCCTCTACATACAGCCAGTCACGGATCTGCATACCATCGCCGTATACCGGCAACTGTTTGTGATGTTTCACATTATTAATCATCAGAGGAATTAGCTTCTCCGGGAACTGATAAGGTCCATAGTTATTAGAACAGCGGGTAATGTTGATAGGCATGCCATAGGTATCAAAGAATGTCATGACAAAATGATCTGCTGATGCCTTAGATGAAGAATAAGGACTATGAGGAGTAATTGGTGTTGTCTCCATAAAATAGCCGTCTGCACCAAGAGTGCCATAAACTTCATCGGTAGAAACCTGCAGATACTTCTTTCCCTCTTTCCAGGTTTTATTTGCTGTATCATACCATGCTTCTTTGGCTCTCTGGAGCAGATTGACTGTACCCATAACATTGGTCTGCACAAAAATCTCGGGGTTTGCAATAGAGCGGTCGACGTGTGATTCTGCCGCAAAATTAATGACATAGTCAAAGTCATATTTCTTAAAGAGCCCAACAACCAGTTCCTTATTGCAAATATCGCCCTGTACAAAGATATGGCGATGATCGCCTTCTACACCCTTTAGGTTTTCCAAATTACCTGCATAGGTAAGTTTATCCAAATTAACAAGAAGAATATTCTCATGCTTTTTCAGCATGTAGTAAATAAAATTTGAACCAATAAATCCGGCACACCCGGTGACTAAATACTTTTTCATACTCTCTCCCAAAAACATTACATTCTTTTATCGGAGGACATCAATATACTTGCCATCCAGTATATCTTTCAGATATTGACCATACTGGTTCTTTTTCAGTAACTCATATACCTTAAGCACATCTTCCTTTGTAATCCACCCATTTAAATATGCTATTTCTTCAAGGCAGGCAATCTTACGGTGCTGATGAGTCTCTATTGTTTTTACAAAATTTGTTGCATCAACAAGACTCTCATGCGTTCCTGCATCGAGCCATGTAAACCCCTGGCCTAACAATTCGACATTAAGGGTTCCGTCTTCCAGAAAAATACGATTTAAATCCGTAATTTCCAGTTCTCCCCGAAAGGATGGTTTCAGATTTTTTGCGTATTCCACAACACGATTATCATAGAAATAAAGACCAGTAACACAATAATTACTCTTCGGTTTAGCCGGCTTTTCTTCTATACTGATTGCTCTTCCGCCTTTGTCAAATTCAACAATGCCAAAACGCTCTGGATCATCAACATAATATCCAAATACGGTGGCACCTTTGCCAGTTTCGGCGTTTTCAACCGCAGCCTGTAGTCTTTTTCTCAAACCATGGCCTGCAAAAATATTATCTCCCAAAACCATTGCCACAGTATCATTTCCGATGAAATCAGCGCCAATAATAAATGCCTGTGCCAACCCATCTGGGTTTGACTGAACAGCGTAGGTCAGATTAACACCAAACTGATGACCATTTCCAAGTAGTGTCTCAAATCGTGGTGTATCTACTGGTGTAGATATGATCAAAATATCCCTGATGCCTGCATTCATCAGCACAGAGAGTGGATAATATATCATAGGTTTGTCATAAATAGGCAAGAGTTGTTTACTCGTCACCATAGTAAGTGGATAAAGTCTTGTTCCAGACCCTCCAGCTAAAATAATGCCTTTCATCATTTTTTCTCCCACACCTTCTTCTCATTATTCCATGTTTTGATAATTCGATTATTTCCTACTACCATTGATTCAGCCGGAATAGCATTGCTTACAACACTGTTAGCACCTATTATACATCCATCACCAATTTCAGCTCCAGAAAGGATTACTGCATTTTCGCCTATCCATACTCTGTCACCTATAAAGGTCTTACCATCTACCAGTTTCCTGCTGTTGGGTGTTGTTTCCGGCGAATCTTGATTTTTCCCGCTATAATTACCATGATTTGTGTCACTGATAAAGCACTTTGATGCAATAAGTACATCTTTTCCTATTTCAACATGATTATGTGCAACTATATGCGTCATATCTCCCATCTCACAATTATCGCCTATAAAAAGAGTTTTCTTGCTTCCTTCAAGATCAAATCTGCAAAATCTACCTGTTGTCAGATTATTCCCCCCTGATATGGATGCTGCTCCACGGATATAAACAGGTCTACGAATAAATCTTGCCTGCTTAAAAGTAAGTTTTGTCATTACAAGCGAATATACATTTTTTATGAATTCAGACATGGAATACTTATTGCTCATATTGTTAGCCTTTCATCTTCTCTATCATACGAATTTTAAAATCATCACCCCAAATAGCTTTAGAGTCATATGGTCTATCTGGAAATGCTCCATAATTTAGTATGATATCAAAATGATTTTCTTTAATGAATCTTTCAACGCGATCTGCCAGTTTTTCGGGACGCCCACAACAAATATTGATGATACCATCCACTTCAGACTGTTCTACTACATCGGCAACCTCCTGGCAAAACACATCATAGTCAAGAAAATCAAATTGATTTAAGCCCATAGTAAAAGGAAAGTCCTTCTGACCCTTGTGAGCAGCCTGCACGATTTTAGCAAAAATTGAGTTACCATTTTCAGTATTTCCAACTATATAAAAACCACGCAACCATTGGAATACAGCATTATTATTTTTGCAATCTAGTTCTACTATTCGACGCAATGCATTCTTGCTAATTCCATATAAGCTGTATGGATTACAAGGAGTATTTTCGTTTATACTTCCCTCGTAAAATCCCACTTCGTGCATACTTCCCATAACAGCAATTTGTTTTGCACCCGCTTTAACCATCTTAGAAAGAAACTCTGTATGTTTAGGCAAATCATTAATGTGATTAGGTGATCCATGAACAAATCCATCTCTCCAAGCCATATGTAATATAACATCCGGTTTTCCAAAATATTCAAATGGATTATCCAAAGAAAAAATATCAGTTGTAATAATTTCTGCACGCTTATCAATATACATATCCTTAAAATCTGTAGCCACAACTGAGATATTATCATCTAGCAATGCTTTCACAACACCACAACCAAGATAGCCATTTGCACCTGTTACCAATACCTTCATTTTTATTATCCGCCTTTCTAGCGAAAGACACCGATGGGGTTATGAAAACCGAGGTGCTTTCACTCTTTCTACTTTTCTCAATTCCTGATATCCTTTTCTTGCAAGACCGGTACACTACAGAGCACGCCGAGGTGAGTGGCGGGGCGGTATAGCGGCCTACCCCGCATTTTTATATGCTGCCGGTCATCCTTAAGGCATCAATGAATGGCGCATTCCGTAGCCCGTAAACTTATCTCTT
>AUXO012678402.1_pt1 | contig 10867 bp, 10 predicted proteins | sample 768731 | NCBI WGS metagenome assembly AUXO01 (sample SAMN02715735, study PRJNA202380) | gut metagenome | biome: sheep rumen | host: Ovis aries | place: New Zealand: Palmerston North
TATATAAAATTCCTTTTTAATTATATCATAATATTTTTAAAAAATATTTGTGTAACACAAAATTAATATAATTGTAAATTATCTTTATATATGATAAAATAAAGCAAATATTGAAAGGAATTTAAGTAATGCTTAGAATTAATAATTTAAAAATTAGAGACGATTTATCTGAAGAAGAAATTATAAAATTTGCTATAACCAAATATAAAATTAACACAAGTGATATCTTAGATATTTACATTTCGAAAAAATCTATCGATGCAAGAAAAAAAGATGATGTTCATTATACATATTCAATAGATATTGAAGTTAAAGATGAAAATAAATATAAAACACTTGATAAAGTTAAAAAAATTATTTTTCCTAAAATCAACTTAAAAAGCATTCCTAATTTAAGACCAGTTATAGTAGGAGCCGGTCCAGCTGGTCTTTTCGCTGGTTTAGTGTTAGTTCAAAATGGTATAAAACCTATAATAATTGAACAAGGAAAAGCTGTTGAAGAAAGAATCAAAGATATTGAACAATTTAAGTTAACAGGAAAATTAAATACATTTTCAAATGTTCAATTTGGAGAAGGAGGTGCTGGTACTTTTTCAGATGGTAAATTAACAACTGGAATTAATAGTCCATACTGTAAAAAAGTTTTGAACGAATTCGTAAACTTCGGTGCTCCAAAACAAATATTATATTTAAGCAAGCCTCATATTGGAACAGATAACTTAATTAATATTGTAAGAAACATTAGAAACTATATTATTTCAAAAGGCGGAACATTCTTATTCAACGAAAAAGTTACTGATTTCGAATTTACCAACAATAAAGTAACAGCTGTTTATTGTAGTAAAAAAATAGAAACTAATAATGTAATTTTAGCAATTGGCCATAGTAGTAGAGATACCTTTGAAAAACTTTATGAAAAAGGTGTAAAAATGGAAGCAAAAGATTTTTCTGTTGGAGTAAGAATAGAACACAAACAATCTGAAATTAATAAAGCTCAATATGGTACAATAACAAAATTAAAATTACCACCAGCTGAATACAAATTAGCATATCATTCTCCTTCCAAACACTCATGTTATACATTTTGTATGTGCCCAGGAGGAATTGTTGTAGCATCATCAAGCGACAAAAATACTATAGTAACAAATGGTATGAGTAATTTTCTAAGAGATGGAGAAAATGCCAATTCGGCTCTTTTAGTAGGTGTTTCACCTTCTGATTATAATAGTACTTCTCCATTATCTGGAATATATTTCCAAAAAGAATTAGAAGAAAAAGCATTCAAATTAGGTGGAAGTAATTATCACGCGCCAATTCAAAGAGTTGAAGATTTTCTACTTAACCAAAAATCAACATTTATTGGATCTATAAAACCAACATATAAACCTGGAGTTACATTATCAAATTTAAACGATATTCTTCCAAAATTTGTTTCAAATACATTAAAAGAAGGAATCGTATATTTTGATAAAAAAATATCTGGTTTTGCAAATCCAGATAGCATATTAACAGGATTAGAAACTCGTACTTCCTCTCCTATCAGAATCTTAAGAAATGATAATTTAGTTTCTAATATCGAAGGATTATATCCTTGTGGAGAAGGATCAGGTTATGCTGGAGGAATTATGACTGCTGCTGTTGATGGAATAAAATGCGCATTAGTACTATTAAATAAAGAAGTAAATAATTAAAAATTATTTACTTCTTTATCTTTTCTTAACTCTATAATAAATTTTTCCAAATTACTTATTAAATAATCAACATCATCAATATTATTATCATCACCAAAAGATACTCTTAAAGAAGATTTTGCGTCCTCATTACTTAATCCAATTGCTGTTAAAACATGTGATGGTTCTGTACTTCCAGCAGAACAAGCAGAAGCACTTGAAACACATATCCCCATCTGATCCAATTTTAGAAGCAATGTCTCTCCAGTAACTCCTTTAAATGTAAAATTAGCATTTCCTGGTAGTCTAAACTCATTTGATCCATTTAAAATCACATTTGGAATTCTCTTTTTTACTTCTAAAATATAGTAATCTCTTAATTTTTTTAAATATCTAATATGAGTTTCTAATTCATCATTTGCAATTTTACAAGCAGTTCCAAAACCTACTATACACGCTACATTTTCTGTACCTGCTCTTTTTCCTTTTTCTTGTTTTCCTCCCTCTATTAAATTCTTAACTTCTATTCCTTCTTTTATATAAAGAGCACCAACACCTTTTGGAGCATGTAATTTATGTCCTGAAATTGATAATAAATCAACTCCTAATTCATTAACATCTATATAAACATTTCCACATGCTTGAACAGCATCTGTATGAAATATTATATTGCTTTGTTTTGCAATCTCTGAAATTTCTTTTATGGGCTGAATACTTCCTATTTCATTGTTAGCAAACATTATGCTTATTAAAATTGTTTTATCATTTATACTATTTTTTAATTCTTCTAAATCAATAATTCCTTCCTCATTTACTTTTATATACGTTACATTAAAACCTTCTTCTTCGAGAGATTTACATGTATTTAATATTGCATGATGTTCTATGCATGATGTAATTATGTGGTTTCCTTTGTCTTTATACTTGTGTGCTATTCCCTTTAAAGCAAAATTATCACTTTCTGATCCTCCAGCTGTAAAAATAATTTCATTAGGCTTGGCTTTTATTAAACTTGCTACATTTTTTCTAGCATTTTCTATTTGTGTTTTTGCCCTTCTTCCTATTGTATACATAGATGAAGGATTTCCAAACTCATTTTTCAAATATGGAATCATTGAGGTAAAAACTTCTTCCCTAACCTTGGTTGTTGCTGCATTATCAAAATATCTTGAACTCATAACTTTCCTCCTAAAACTTATTTAATTTATAAAATACATGTAAAAAAATTTCTACCTAATTATATTAATAATCACCAATAAATGTTACATTCTATTTAATTGCAAGTTTTATTTTTTCTATATTTTTATTCACTTCTTGATAACCATATTTAAAGCATTTTTCTAAATTTTGATTATCTAATAATCCCATTTTATCTGTTTTTATTGTTAAAATAAAATCACTCAAATTAATATCATTTTCAGATATTCTACTCCCCATTATATCAATTGTGTGCATAGCAATATCCATAGCATTACTATTTTCATCAATTTTATCTGTATCAAAATTAACAGCAATCACCCTACTTGCACCTTGCTTTTTTACCTCATTAACAGGTACATTATCTAAAATTCCTCCATCTAAAAATTTATGATTTTTGTATTCGCACGGGCAAAAAATTGCTGGAAAACTACTACTTGCTCTAACCGCTTTTCCGACAGAAATATCTGTAATGTATTTTATATTTTCTAAATTATCTTTTGGAATATAATTTGTGAAAATATATTCTTCTGCATCTCCAATATCAACAGCAGGAATTACTAAAGGCATTTTTATATCTGTAATTTTTTCAATTCCGTTCTTTTTTTCAATTTCTAAATAAGATTGTTCTATGCTCTCTCCTGTCTTAAATCCAATAAATTTAGATTTCTTTTTTCCAAACAACGCTCCTATTCCATTTAAAAAATTTTTTCCTTTAACTTTACTAATATCTTTAGAATATGTTTTAAAAATACTTAGTATTTCTTTAGGCGAATATCCAATAGCATATAAAGAAGCAACAATTCCTCCTGAGCTTGTTCCCCCTATAATATCTATATTAATATTATTTTCTTCTAAAGCTTCTAAAACGCCTGCGTGTGCAATTCCCTTCATTCCTCCACCTGATAAAGCTAATCCAATTTTCATAAAATCACCTAAATATAGTATTAGCATTTTTATCTGTTTTAAACGAAAAAAAACTTAAGATTAATACTTAAAGAATAAACTTTAAGATAATCTTAAGCTATTAATTCATTTATTATTTAATAATTTTTATAGCTTTTTAGTTAATTAAGCATTTATATTTATTTATCTGTATAATAGAATTCACCAAAACCGTATTCTACTTTATAATAATTTCCTAAAAATTCTGGCTGTTTAGAAGATTGGATTTCATATTTAGGTTCTACAATAACTTCTCCTTTATCATTTATAACTCCCCATTTTCCGTCTTTAAGTATACCAGCATATCCATATTTATTAAACTCAGTTGCTCCATCATAAATACATTGAACTTTTATTTCACCATTTTTGTTTTCAAATCCCCATTTTCCATCTTTTGATATTGCAAATAGTTGGTTGTCTTTTAATAATTCTTTATTTGATATTTTCTTTCCATCTTTTGTAACAAATACTTTTTCATTATTATTATATACTATAATATAATCATCTATATCTTCAATTCTAGCATCATTTAAATCACATATTTTTTCTAGATTTTTTGTGTATAATTGTATATTTGTTTCTGATGTCTCATTAACCATTAATAAGTCTGTATTTTTATATTTTTGTACTGATGTATTTTTTATTTCTAATTTTACATTTCCTTTATCATCAATAACCCCTAATTTTCCTTGTTCATTACATGCGATAAACAAATTATCATATAAATAATCTAAATAAGAATATTTTGATTCTACAATTCTATTATTATTTAAATCTTCTACACCATACATAGATTTATTATTTTCATTATCAATTACTATTGTGTATTTTCCGTCAGCCACACTTTGTTTTGTAATATTTGCACTCATATTAGTTTCTTTTCCTTGTGTATCAAAAACAGTTGCTTTTTCTTCGTCTTCTCTAGCATATAAATATTTTCCATTTACATCTATTTGCATATATTTTGTATCAATTATAATATTTCCTTCAATATCTGCAACACCATATCTTTTACCTTTTTCTATAATAAAAATATTATTATCCTTATTATATTCTATAAACTGATATTCATTATTTAAAATTTGATTATTGTTTTTATAAATTCCAAATCTTCCAGATTTTGAACCTATAAAATAAAAATCTTTGTCTGATTTTATATCTACTCTAGATAATTCATTAAATTCATTTTCTAATACTTTATTTCCCTCAACATCTATATAGCCATATCTATATCCTTGTTCTGTTTTTATACCTACAATATATCCTGCTTCTTTATATTTATTTTCTTCAGTATAATAACTATCAATTTTTACTGTTTCGTATTCTGCTGGTACTAATTCAATTCCTTTAATATTAATTACGCCAAATTTACCATCTTTTTCAACAATTAATTCTCCCTCTTTATACCCAAGAGCTTCAAGTTGGCCATAAATTGGTTTTGTTATTTCATTTCCTTCAAAATCCAAAAGACCATATTTTCCGTCTTTTTGATATCTAAGTACACTTTTTTCATACATTAAACTTCCTGTGATATTTTTTAATCGTATACTTGTAATTTCCTCATATTCTGTAAATAATTCTTTATTTTTGTCATCGAAAACATGTGTATCCCCATTTTCTTCAACACAAACAAAAATTGCTTTTGAAGGATTAGGAATAGAAACATTTTCATATTTAGGTTCAATTATTTTATTAGCATTTTTATCTATTACACCATACTTATTATCTTCATTTAATAGAAAATAATTAAATTCCTTTACTTGTTCAATATTATATTTTCTTCCTTCTACATTTGCTCCTTTAAACATAAAAAATACTGCTAATAATATTATTACTACTAATATTACAATTCTAATTGTTTGTTTTTTCTTCATATGAACCTCCAATATATTTTTATTACCTTTGTAAATTATTTTTGCTCTAAACTATGATTATTATATATGGTTTTATTTTTTTTTTCAATAATTTTTTAAAAAAACTAGAGTCTTCATTCAAATATGCTTTTAGAAATTTTATAAAAAATTCTTAATAAATATATTTGAATCAACTCTAGCTTTTTCTCTAAACTTCCATTATTATTGGTATTATCTGTTCGTACTTTTTTTCAGAATTGGTGCACGTCGCTTGTTGCCTGGTTTTCGTTGATTTTAATATAGTTTCAGCGTTTTTTCAAGACTTAATTAAACTTGTATAAACTTGTCCCGTGGGTAACAAAAGGGTAACAAATCTTTGTTTTGTTCAATTATTAATTATTTTACTTACAATATCTAATTTTGTTTTTAATCTTTCAATTTCTGTTAATGCTTCTTGATATTTTTCAATTGGAACACAGTCTTCATAAATCGGTATCTTATAGTATCCCTTTTCTGTTCTCTTACATGGTATTTCTCCAATTTTGCACAGTCTTTTAACTTCTTGAACTCCTAATCCACTTTGTCTACTATATTCTTCTGCAGATACATATTTGGGTATTGGCATTAAAATCAGCTCCTCTTTTTTATCTTATTATATCATAAAAAAGAGGTATCAGGACTCTCCCTTCAACCTCTAAAAATTTCCCATAATTATTATAGCATGTTTTTATAATTTATTTTGTTGAAATTTGTCGAGAATTTTGAAAAATAAAAAAATTTCAGAAAAAGTTTTACGTAGTAAAAGTAACAAAAAATAGTCCAAAATTTTTCTTGACTATGGTTAAAATTTCTGTTATATTATGTTCAAGTTGTTTAACTCCTTCAAGTTGGGTACATAGATTAGTAGTTGAAATCACTACTTCTAGATATTCAACTATTAATCCGTGTGCCTGACTTTCGCAAGATGGTTTGGTGCAACTTTAGAAGAAGGAGGAGGTATCAATATGCTTAATAATATTTTAAGCTGGTTGATCGGAGTAGGAATTTCTGCTTGTCGGCTTGGGACTATTAGTACATATCTGTTCAAAAGGCAAATGTGCTGTTAAGTACCAATCCCAAAAAAGAAAACTTGAGATTTGCCCTCAAAACAAACCTCAAGATTCTACTAAAACAACTGATATCGATTAAGGGTTAACCCCCTTAATCTTTTTTATAATATTATTAATAATATTTTCTTTTGTCAATAAATGTTACAATGTTGTAACGGAAAATTTCGATAATCGACATTTATTTGTAACAGGATTGTAACACTAAAGTTTTACTATGTCAATATTATAACATATTTTTTCAATAATTTCAACAATAATCGTTCCTGTTATTAAGGCAAAAATCGACACGCTAAAATCGATTTTAAGGCATTTTATTTTTTTATCCAACAAGTTATATATCTTATTTATTGCACAAATCTTTATACTGAAAGGAGGAATAAAATGAGCGATAATTTTTTAAAAAGAACTTTTATAAGTTTTAAAAAAGAAACATATGGAAAAATTTTAGATGATCCAAATACAATAATTTATAAAAATGGATTTAAATTTACTTATAATGATTTGGAAAAAGAAAATAGAATTTTTCAAAAAATTCAAAATGATGTAAACAATTTTATAAAAATAAATAATCTTAATATAGAAAATGAATCTGATAACGAAAAAATATCAGAACATTTTAAAGAACACGCCCCTTATTCTTTATGGGGACCATTTAAATTAGATTTTCTATTATATTTAGAATATAAATATAATAGTAAAATAAACTAAAAAAAGAGGTGGAATTAATCCACCTCTTCTCTATTTATAATTATTCTTATTAATATATGCTATTCTTCCTGTGTAATTTACTTTTACTTTATCAACTTTGTTGTTAACATTTTGAAGAATAGTTACTGTTGTATTAGCTTTGTAATTATATCTTGTTCCACTTAAATTAGATTTAGAATATAATGTACAAGCTTTTGTTTTCTTTTTTTGGCCTACTGTGTTTTTTACTTTTGTAGAAGTAGGCTTTTTAGTTACAAGATAATCAGAACATACCCAGCCTTTAACTGGACTTGTTATATAAGACCAATTTCCACTTGTTTTCTTTACTTTAACTTTTGTTCCATTTTTTAGTAGTCCTATTTTAGAACCATTAGCTTTATTTCTTACATTAAGTCCACCATTTGCTTTTACATATCTTGTATATTTGGCAGTTGTAACTGGCTTATCATTGTTTGGCTTTGATGGTCCTTTGTATTCATAAGCAAAAAAGTATTGAGCATTAGCGTATTTCTTGAAGTTACTAACACTACAATAAACAGTATTTCCACTTACTGTTACTTTTCCTCTTCTTGTTGCTGTTTCAAATTTTCCTGCATACAAATATGGATCATATATCTTAAGTGTATCTCCTTCAATTCCAACTATAACTATATAGTGGCCACCTGTTGTGAATAAACCATTTCCACAACTTACTACACAAATAAAATTGTCTCGAATCATACTTATTGCATGATTTACATCAGCTGTTTCATTTAAGCATAAATTAAATTCATCAGTTATCGCCCTAAATGCACTTAAATATGTTCCATTATTGGCACTTCTGAATCCATGTTGAACAAATAAATCTCCCATTTTATCTGGAGTTATACTTCCTTTTATCGCTGTTACAACCATTGCTGCAGATGTAGGACCACATCCACTTGAACCAATTGTTTGTGTTTTCTTCCCTGTAGATGTGTAAAGTTTGTTTTTCCACCTGCTGTCTAATTGACTATAATATGTAAGTCCCTTGTAATCTCCAAGCTCAACATTCCAACTAATTGCTCTATCACCTTCATAAGCAATATCTCCTTGAAGTTCAAATCCTTCTGCCTCTGTTGTTGCTTGTTCTTCTCCTGCCTTCTTCTCTTCTGCTTCTGTTACTTCTTTTATCTCTGTTGTTGGTAACTCTTTTATTTCCTTATCTGTCATATTATAAGTTACAATTGCATCTGTTACTATATCAACTGCTTTCTCTACTTCTTTAGTATCAACTTGACCACTTTCTTGAAATGCAAATATTACTCCTAATATAATTGTTATAGCTGAAACTATAGAAGCAATTAATTTAATTTTCTTTTTCTTCATTGTTTTTTCCTCCTTTCTTTAATCTATCAATTCGAATTCATGTACTTTATTATATATAGCCTCTACAAACGAATTGCCTTTTAAAGCTGTATATTGTTCATAGCTATATTCAATACTTTCTAATTGATACTTCGTTATTTTCTTTGTATCCTTGCATCTATCATATATAGATAAAATATCATTCCTTAAACTGCATTTTGTTGCTTCTACCATAGCTTTTGCAAACTTTATTGCAGCTAAAATAAGGGTACAAATAAATAGTATTTGTACCCAATAATTCCTAATCGTTTCTATTATATTCATAATTTCTCCTTTATTGTTTCCATCTTCCAATACACATAAAATTGATTCTTCTTGTCTCGTTGTTTTCTGTGCATGCAAAAGATAATATGAGCTTGTCTCTGTCTGAGACAGCCCCATAACTCTGAGCAAATAAGTTCATGTTTGCTAGTGTTATATTAGTTAATATCTCGTATTCTGTGTCAATAAAATTATATGGTAATGTAATAGTTCGATTACCTGAATAATAAGTTAATCCTCCAGCATAACGTGATGTGTCAGTCTTAATATCACAATGACCATACTGTATCAATGTTCCATCCTGAAATTTAACACCTTTAGCTATGCCATTACTTAAATTTTCGATTATCTCTCCAAACTTATTAATTACTTGTTCTATATTAGGCAATGCCATAAGACATCACCTCTTTTCTTTTAGTAGAATTATCCGTGTGTGTGTGTGTGTGTACAGCCACAAGGCTTACAAGTATTTTTATTCATAGTAAATCTCTCCTTTTTTAAACCTCTTCTATTGTAAGATAAGTAAAATTAGCACCTGCAAATCTCAATTCTACATTCCCTGAGTCTGCCCCATAAGCTAATGCTATAGTATCGTTAGCACTAACATCTATAACTCTTGACACTAGACTTATGGTTTCCCAATTATCATTTGCATTTGTATTATACCCACTGGAAATTACTTCATTATTATGCATAATACTTGAAATTGCTGTATTATTTGTTGGTTTAGTGACCATTATATTTGCAAATATTCTAATTCTACAAGCTCTATTAACTTTAATTTTCCCGTTAGTTAAGCTAAATGTACTTCCAGAACTTTTAATATTTGTATTTAACACAAGCGCAGTATTGGCCCATCCACTTGCAGTTGTAACAGTCGTATTTGCATTTAAACCTGCTGTTAAAAAATCTTTTTGTCCTCCAACTTTAGTCCAAGCCATCCAAGTTCCAGCTGACTTTTGTCTGTGCCATATTATGTCTTTATTATATTCAAACCATAATTGCAGTATATCTCCACTATTTCTTTTAACAACTTCAAGATATCCTGCAGGTGTCGTTACAGTACTAGGCTTATTAGAAGGCGTATTGGCATTATTAAAAAAATACCACCCATTGTCTATATAGTCATTTAAATCCGTCCCTGCTGTTATGACATTTACTGTATTAACCTTTTTCATAAATTCTTCATAATTTGCTATCATTAGTTATACACTCCTCTCACAATTAATTCTATTGTTCTTCCTGTAGGTACACTTTGTCCCCAGTTATAGAACTGTATTTTATTACTTATTGCTCCTGTATTACCTACTTCTATATAATGAACGTTCTTAATTAGTTTTTCGCCCATATAGTAAACATCAAGTACATCAGCTCCTACTTTGTAATTGCAAGGAATTGTATAATCTGTATTTTCCGATATTGCAGAACTTGTTGTTACAGTATATTTATTAGTATTTTGCGTTGTATTAACATATGCAATCATCTCTGGTCGTTTAACACATTCAGACAAATCCATCAAGTCACCTAATAAATACCACTCTGTACCATTCCAAGAATACTCTTGTTTTTCATCTAGTACACTATAGATATCTCCTATATCTGAATCTGTTATTTCAGTTAAATCTTCATAGCTTTTTACTGAACCTTTTGGCTTATGAATTTTATGTAGATTGTCTACTTTTCGTTTATATTCTACAGTAAAATCACAACTCGACAATCCTTTGCCTGCAATTGATTC
>AUXO011382410.1_pt1 | contig 10866 bp, 9 predicted proteins | sample 768731 | NCBI WGS metagenome assembly AUXO01 (sample SAMN02715735, study PRJNA202380) | gut metagenome | biome: sheep rumen | host: Ovis aries | place: New Zealand: Palmerston North
GGCGAACTGGAGATAACAACTTTAAATGATATGTATCTTCAGGATAATTTACTTAATGTACAGCTGCTTGGTCGTGGTTTTGCATGGCTTGATACAGGAACAATGGAAAGCCTTCTTGAAGCAGCGGAGTTTGTTAAAACCATAGAAACACTTCAGGGAATCATGATATCAGCACCTGAAGAGATTGCTTTTATCAATAAGTGGATCTCAAAAGATGAACTTATGGTTTCTGCTGAAAGATATGGAAAGAGCAGATATGGGCAGCATTTAAAACAGGTTGCTCTTGGAAAAGTAAAATATTAATTTTAATTACTACTGTATTTAACAATATGTTAGATACAGTAGTTTGTTATGTAAGATAGGAGATATAAAATGGGACAGATTAATGTTGAAAAGAATGTTGGCGGAATTGAAGGACTTTGTGTTATAACACCCGCTGTTCACGGTGATGAGAGAGGCTATTTCATGGAGACATATAATGAGAACGATATGAAAGAAGCTGGATTTGATATCAAATTTGTACAGGACAATCAGTCAATGTCAACTAAGGGAGTACTTCGTGGTCTTCATTTCCAGAAGCAGTATCCACAGTGTAAGTTAGTTCGTGCCGTACGTGGCGAAGTATTTGACGTTGCTGTAGATTTAAGAGCAGATTCAAAGACTTATGGAAAGTGGTATGGAGTTATCCTTTCAGCTGAGAATAAGACACAGTTCCTTATTCCAGAAGGTTTTGCTCATGGATTCCTTGTGCTTTCAGATGAAGCTGAATTCTGTTATAAGGTAAATGATTTCTATCATCCAAATGATGAGGGCGGTATGGCTTGGAATGACCCTGAGATTGGTATTGAGTGGCCAGGCCTTTGTGGAGAATATAAGGGAAGTGCTTCTGCTGAAGGTTATACTTTAAGTGATGGTACACCTCTTAATCTTTCAGATAAAGATCAGAAGTGGCTTGGGCTTAAAAGTACATTTAAGTTCTAAAGATTGAAATAATACAGGATTTTCAGTATAATTAAAAAATTAAAATATAAGGGGAATTCTATATGCAGCATGTGTTTATCATTGGCTCAAAAGGCCTTGGAAACTACGGCGGATATGAAACATTCGTCGATAAGCTTACAGAATATCATCAGAATAATAAGAATATTAAATATCATATAGCCTGCAAAGAGAATGGCAGCGGATATATGGATGAGGATAAGTTAACAGGTGTTAAAAAGATCAATCCTCATTGTTTTGTATATCATAATGCAGACTGTTTTAAGATACATATACCTGAAAAAATAGGAGCTGCTCAGGCTATCTATTATGATATCGCAGCTCTTAAGGTATTTATTAAATACTGTAAGAAAAATGACATTAAGGATCCCATTTTCTATATCCTTGCGTGTCGTATCGGACCATTTATCAGTAAGTATAAGAAGCAGATTGAAAAATTAGGCGGAAAACTCTTGGTTAATCCAGACGGTCATGAATGGATGAGAGCAAAATGGTCTAAGCCTGTAAGAAAATATTGGAAAGAATCAGAGAAGGGCATGGTTAAATCAGCCGACCTTCTTGTTTGTGACTCTGTAAATATTGAGAAATATATCCATGAAGAATATGCAAAATATGATCCTGCCACTACATTTATAGCTTATGGTGCAGATATAAAGCCAAGTATTCTTAAGGATGATGATAAAAAACTTACAGACTGGTATAAAGAAAAAGATCTTACAAAGAATGATTATTATGTTGTAGTAGGAAGATTTGTTCCGGAGAATAACTTTGAGACCATGATAAGAGAATTCATGAAGTCTCGTTCTAAGAAGGATCTTGCAATAATTACTACAAATGATGATAAGTTCCTTGCAGAACTTGATTCAAAGCTTCATTTTAAGGAAGATAAGAGAATTAAATTTGTAGGAACAGTATATGATCAGGAATTACTTAAGAAGATCAGAGAAAATGCTTATGGTTATTTCCATGGTCATTCTGTAGGAGGTACAAATCCTTCACTTCTTGAAGCTCTTGGTTCTACCAGATTAAATCTTCTTTTAGATGTAGGATTTAATAAAGAAGTAGGAGAGGATGCTGCTCTTTACTGGAGTAAGGAAGATGGAAATCTTGCTTCTCTTATTGATAAGGCAGATCTTTTGTCAGATGATGAATTAAATAAGTTTGGCGAAAAGGCAAAGAAGAGAATAAGTGACGCATACAGCTGGCAGTTTATAGCTGATAGATATGCTGAAATATTTGGTATAAACAAATAATAAGGTGAATCATTTTGAATATATTACATTATGCTTTAGGCTTTCCACCTTATAGAACGGGTGGATTAACTAAATATGTCATAGATCTTTGTAAGGAACAGATAATGGAGGGACATAATGTCTCTCTTATCTGGCCTGGAGAGATAAAAATAATAGGCAGGAAAAATCGTATTAAAAAAAGACCTTCAGTTTATGGTATCAACAATTTTGAAATTATAAATCCCCTTCCGGTTTCTTATGATGAAGGGATTGTTGATCTAATGGCATTTACAGAAAATGGTGATAAGGAAGTTTATAAAAAATTCCTTAAAGAAAATAATATAGAAGTGATCCATTTCCATACATTTATGGGGCTTCATGAAGAACTTGTAGATGCAGCAAAAGAGTTAGGCATTAGGACAGTTTATACAAGCCATGATTTCTTTGCCATATGTCCCAAAGTTACATTATGCAGAAATGGGAAGCTTTGTGAAGATGTATCAGATTTTAAAGCATGTCCAGAATGTAATCTGACTGCGCTGTCTATGAAAAAGATGATCATTCTTCAGTCACCTTTATATAGAACTCTTAAGGATAGTAAAGTTGTTAAGAAGCTTAGAAAACGTCATAGAGATATAGCATTAAATGAAGTGACAGAAAATAATGTGACAGAAAGTAAATCTAAGAAAGCTAAACATGTTGGTTATTATATTCAGTTAAGGGCTTTCTATAATACAATTTATCGAAAGATAGATTTTATTCATTTTAACAGCTCTGTATCTAAGATGATATATGAGAAATATTTTGGAAGGCATAAAGGACAGGTAATTTCCATATCTCATGAGAAGATAAGAGATAATAAAAAAGAAAAAAATTTCAGTGATGAATTAAGAATAACATATATTGCGGCTCCTAGTGCTGCAAAGGGGTATTATATGCTTTTAGATACCCTTGATAAGTTATGGGAGGAAGGAAAACGCTTCAGTTTAAATACACCTTTCATATCTCCTGTAGAAAGACCATATCTTAATTGTTTCGGACATTTTGATTCTGATGGCTTAGGAAAGATATTTGATGATACAGATCTTCTCGTTGCTCCAAGCGTGTGGTACGAGACTTTTGGTTTTACTGTGCTTGAAGCACTTAGTTTTGGTGTGCCTGTTCTTATCAGCGATCATGTAGGGGCAAAAGATATAATTCCTGATGATTCTTTACTTATGTTTAAAGATCAGGGAGAGCTTTATCAGATATTAAAAAATCTGGATAAGACTCAATTAAAGAAGTTGAATAAAAATATAGTTAAAAATGTTAAGATAAAATTGCTTTCAGAACATGCAAAAGAATTGGAAAAGGAAGCATATCGATAGCGGAGCATTTATGATAAAAGTACTTTATGTTTTAAATAATCCATTTAACAGAGGCGGAACAGAAGCAGTTGTACTTAATTACTATTCTCATATGGATCATAATGAGATAGAAATTGAATTTGCTGTTCATGCCACAAAAAAAGAATATGATGAAAGTATTCTTACTCAGGAATTATTAAATGATGGTGTTGTTATTCATAGGATAACTCCACGTAAGGAAAGTATTGAAAAAAATAAGGAAGATTTAAGAAACTTATTTACTGAAATGAAGTATGATATTATCCATACTCATACAGATGCAATAGGTTCTTATATCTTGAAGATTGCTAAAGAATGCAATGTAAATAGAAGGATTGCTCATAGCCACAATACATCTTATACATTTAAACCGGATTCTTTAAAGACGGTTCTTAAATACCTTTATTTAGAGAAATGCAGATTAGATATAAGAAAGGTAGCAACAGGCTATATGGCATGTAGTAATGTGGCTGCCCAGTGGCTTTTCGGAAAGAAGAAGGCTAAAGAAACCTATATTCTTAATAATGCTATTGATACAAATAAATATGTTTATTCAGAAGATAGTAGACGCGAATTAAGAAAGCAGTATGGCTTTAAGGAAGATGACTTTATCATTGGCAATGTAGGAAGACTTGAACATCAGAAAAATCAGGCTTTTTTATTAGATGTTTTAGCTGAAGTAAAAAAGGTTAAGAAAAACGTAAAACTTCTTATCATAGGCGAAGGTTCTTTAAGAAAGAACCTGGAAGATAAGGCAAAAGAAATGTCTTTAAGTGAGGATGTTATTCTCCCTGGAAGCGTTAATAATGTTGAGAAAGTATTAAATGTTTTTGATGTATTCGCTTTCCCATCTTTATTTGAAGGGTTTGCAGTATCTATAATTGAGGCTCAGGCTAATGGACTAAAATGTATTGCAAATGACACTCCACGTGTGACTAAGGATACTGATTTTACAAAGAATACAAGCTGGGTAGAGGCAGTAGATCCAATAAAATGGAAAGATGAGATCCTTGCCATGGACTTTTCCAGAGATAAGAAAGCACAGGAAAAGATTAAAGCTGCAGGCTTTGACATAGTGTCAGAAGCAAAAAAACTTGAAGAATATTATAAGGGATTGATTGATAATGATCAGTGATAATGAAAAAATTGATATAGTAATGCCATGGGTAGATGGATCTGATCCAAAGTGGCTTAAGGAAAAAAGAATTTATAAGCCGGATACATCTGAGGATGGAGTCAGATTCAGAGACTGGGAAGTCCTTAAATACTGGTTCAGAGGTGTAGAAAAATATGCTGACTGGGTTAATAAGGTTCATTTTATTACCTGGGGACATATTCCTTCATGGCTTAATACTGAGAATGAGAAATTACATATCGTTAATCATAAGGATTATATTCCTGCTGAATATCTTCCAACTTTCAGCTCACATACAATAGAACTTAATATGCATAGGATCGAAGGTCTTGCTGATAATTTTATCTACTTTAATGATGATATATTTTTAAGCAATAAGACAACTAAGGAAGATTTCTTTAAAGATGGTCTTCCTTGTGATATGGCGGTTTTATATCCAAATCATGTAAATGGTACAGATAATCAGTTTGATCATATACTCCTTAATAATGCAGAATATTTTGCAAAGTATTTTAATATTAAAGAAGTGATTAAAAAAGACAGGAATAAGTGGATCACACTTAAGTATGGAAAGAGCCTTATTAAGACTTTAGTCCTTATGCTTTTTCCGGATTTCACTGGAATTATGCTCCATCATCAGCCTGTGAGCTTTAAAAAGTCTACATTGGAAAGAGTGTGGGAAAGAGACAGGGATCTTTTGGATGCAACCTGCAGGCATAGATTTAGAGAAACTACTGATATCAATCAGTTTGTCTTTAGATATGATCAATTAGGCCGCGGAGAATTTTCACCTTATAATGTATTTAAGAGAGGTGATTATCTTACTATAGGCAACGGAGTTGATTATTCTAAGGCTCTTAATTCAGGATATAAGATAATCTGCTTAAATGATACAGATACTACAGTAGATTTTGATATAGAAAAGAAAAGACTTATAGCGGCATTTGAAGCTAAATTTAAAGAAAAGTCTTCATTTGAGATTTAAGAGGATAATATTTATATGGATATATTTTTTAATGTATTACATTATAATTCTTTCAAGGCCACAAGTATGTGCGTGGATTCTATTTTAGGATTAATTGATATAAATGATTCAAAGATCCTTATATTTGATAATAATTCAAATAATGACAGCTTTAAGCAGTTAGAAAAAAGATATAAAGAATGCACTAATGTTATCCTTTACCATAATTCAAATAATGATGGCTTTTCAATGGGTATGAATAAGGCCTACAAAATGGCGAAGTCTTATGATCCTCAGTTTATCATATGCCTTAACAATGATATTGAGATAAAACAGAAAGATTTTATAGAAAGATTACATCAGCTTTATAACAGGACAAAGGCTTATGTGATGGGGCCGGATATTTATAATCCAAGAGAAAAGAAACATCAGTCTCCGATGTATAGTGACATAGTTCCGGGGTCTAAGATTGATGATCTAATAGAAGGAAGAAAGAAAGAGATGGAGAATATTGATGCCGCCATCAGTCTTTATCAGCATAGTGAAAAAATGCGTAAGTATAGAAATCTAATCCCTTCTAAATTGCTGGAGATAAGAAATAAAAGAAAAGGTGAAAATATTATCTCATTATATAAAGAGAAAGAATTAAATGGAACTGTACTTCAGGGATCATGCCTTATATTTACAAGAAAATATATCGAAAAAGAAGAGGTGTGCTTTGAGCCAGATACAGGATTTTATGCAGAGGAACTCCTTCTTTCTTTAAAATGTGAGACTCGTAAGTATAAGACAGTTTATTCAAGTGATATAAAGGTAATTCATTGGCATGGTATTTCAAGTGGCTTTAAGTCAGTTCCTTCGAGAGAAGCATTACTTACTAAGAATAAAAGACTTATTCATGCTTATGAAATATATAAAGAGTGCTATAATAATAATCCCTGGGCTTAATGGTAGAAATTATGAATGGTTTAAAGAAGATAAATATCAACAGCTTGATAATTATAATATTTCTTATTTTTGATGTCAGATTTTTTTATATGATAAATCTGCCTAAATATTTTTCAGGAGACGGAACTAATAAGATGTTACTGTCTCTCTTTGGTGTTTGCTTATTTATTTATTATGTATTAAGACACAAATTTGCTGCAGGAGAATTTGGTATATATATTTTAGGTTTATATATTGTTCTTGCGGCAGTTTCTGTTCATTCGCTTTTAAAATTTGATTATAAGATAACTCAGGTTGTATGGCCGTTATTTCCTTTTATAAATCTGATTTATTATTTTATCTTAAGAGAGATATTATCCAATAAGAGAAATTTCAGGTTTTTTCTTCGGGCGGCTGAAATAGTATGGAGTTTACTTGTTTTTTTATTCCTGGCTCAAAGATTTATGTATCTTAGAAGTCATACTGTTTTTATGAAGCTTGGAGTTATGCTTCCGGATTATTATTTCAATCATCCTGAGCTGGGATTTAGAATTTATAATGTATTTGAAGGATTTAACAGGATATTTGTAATACTTACAGCTTATCTTATATTTAAGAAGCATTTCAAAAAATGTATATGCGAGATCATATATACATTACTGGGGCTTTTAGCAATCCTTCTTGTGGATGGCTCAAGATTTTATATTGCTACAGTTGTTTTAGTAATATTAATTGAGTTTTTGGTTGTCAATAAGGAAAGACTCAGGTTTGGAGCATTTTTCCTCCTTTTATGCGGACTTTTAATGGGAGCAGCAGTTGGATACAAAATTTATAAATCTGTAAATGCTGATATATCCGAGAATACAGGATCTTCATATGCAAGAACCGGGGCAATTGATTATTATATGTCAGAAATGAAGGGTTCAACTCTTTTCTTTGGATTTGGTATTGCAAATCCTGATGAAGGAGATACTTTATATAAGGTAATACATGGCCCTGATGAGAATTATCATTTTGATGATATAGGACTTGTGGGAACATTTGCGAAACTTGGAATTTTTTCAATAATATGGTATATATTATTTTTGCTGAAATTCGTACAGTTAACTATTAACACTGATAAGGAGAGGAGAGCCTTAAGTATAGGGATTACCACTATGGCAGCTGTGGCTTTGATCACTCAGTCATATCTTGATCCACAAAGACTTCTGGCTTTGCTTTTTAGTATGGTACTTCTTGAGATTAATAAGAGATCGCCTGAAACTATCAGCAATTAAAAATTATTATCAAGGACAGGAATATGAAGACTAGATCAGTAAAACGTAATGCATTATTAAATATTATTAAACAGATATGTGCTATCATTTTTCCGATGATAACATTTCCTTATGCTTTCAGAGTATTAGGTGTAAATAATTATGGTAAATATACCTTCAGCTGGAATGTGGTGAATTATATATCATATCTTGCCGCTGCAGGTATTCTTAGATATGCAGTTAGAGAATGTGCAAGAGTAAGAGATGATAAAGATAAATTATCAAAGCTGATAAATGAATTATATTCCATTAATATAATTACAACAGCTATGTCATTTTTGATCCTTTTTGCTTTACTTATATTTGTTGATCATTTTCATGACTATGCACCATTTATTCTGGTGCTTTCAGTTTCAGTTCTTTTTACAACGATTGGAACAGATTGGATCAATAGTGCTTTTGAAGATTATTTCTTTATAACCATCAGATATATAATAGCTCAGACTGTAGCTTTAGGACTTCTTTTTGTACTTGTAAGAGACAGAGATGATATACTTGGTTATTCCATTGTCAGTGTGACAGGTGTTATCATAGCCAATTTTTTTAATTATTTTCATATTAGAAAGAATCTTGGTATAAAGCCTAAATTTCTCATATCAAAAGATATGAAGAAGCATATCAAGCCGATAATGTATTTCTTTGCCTGTTCAATAGCGACATTTATTTACATTAATTCGGATATATCAATAATAAAGTTATTCTTTCCGTATGATGATAGTCATAATGGTTTATATGGAGCGGCAACTAGATTTTATCAGCTTATTAAAGAAATGATAAATGCTGCATTTGTAGTTATCATTCCAAGAATATCAAATGATCTTGTAAATGATAAGGAGAAGGCTAATTCAAAATTAAGTAAGGTGCTTAATTTTACTATCCTTCTTACTGTTCCATGTTCTGTAGGGCTTTTTATGGTAAGAGAAAATCTGATTATGATTTTCTCAGGAGCAGAGTTTGAAGGGGCAACAACAGCTCTTGGAATACTGGCATTTTCACTGGCTCCGGCTTTACTTGCTAATTTTTATATAAATATAGTTATGATACCTTTTAAAATGGAAAAGAAGGTTACTATTGCAACTCTTATCAGTGCGGCTGTTAATATTGGACTAAATTTTATACTTATTCCATTATATGCAGAAAATGCAGCAGCATTTACCACACTTCTTGCTGAAACCTCTCTTGCATGTATGGGTATTTATTATGCAAGAAAGATTAAGATAGGTAATGTTTCGAAATCTCTTATTACAGCATTGGTTGGCAGTGGTTTGATATTTGTTATATGCTTTGCTTTAAATAACCTGATAAAAAATCGTATATTAAATTTTGTATCAGATATAGTACTGAGTGGCATAGCTTATGTAGTAGTGTTTGCTATCTTTTATAATAAAGATATAAAAGAATTCTTAAAAAAGAGGAAGAGATAATGGATAAGAAGGTTTACAACACTGGAGAGACTGAAGAAGAGCTTAAAGCTAATTATAATTATGAGGGAAGTAATCTTAGAAAAGCACAGGATCGTATGCTTGAATTACTTATCTTCCTTGATAAAGTTTGTACTGAGAATGACATTGATTATTTCATAGGTTATGGAACTCTTTTAGGAGCTGTAAGACACGGGGGATTTATACCTTGGGATGATGATACAGATGTAGTGATGTCACCTGATGGACTTAAGAAGTTTAGAAAAATAGTCAACAGCGGAAAATATGATTATGTTGTACAGGATCATTCCATTGATAAAGGATTTGTAAGGCATTATAATGTATTAAGAGACCTTAATTCCTGTTATGTTAAGGATGAGTTTATTCATAATCAGCGTAAATATAAAGGAGTTCAGGTTGATTTATTTCCTTGGGGATTTGGGGTTAAGAAGAAGCCAAGAGCATTTATAAAGAGACTTCAGGTTATTAATGAATGGCATGCTTTAGGAAAACATCCGATTATTTCTTCAATGATATATGGAATTTCTAAATATTTCTTTATTCCAATATTTAAATTCTTTAGTTTATTTTCATCTAAGGAATATCTTTATCTTGGATATGAGAATGAATGGGATTTAAAATATAAATATGATGACATTTTTCCTCTTGGAAGAATTGAATTTGAAGGACATCAGTTTAAATGTCCTCACAATCCAGAAGGAATGCTTTTAGTAGATTATGGTTCGAACTATAATGACCTTCCTCCTAAGGAAGAAAGAAATCATCATAGTGTTGATACTATAGAATTTTATAAATAAATACGGAGGTGCTATGAGGGTTGGCAAAAAACTTATTTTATTGTGTGGGTTAATAACAGTATCTCTATTATCTTTTAGCAAGGTTGAAGCTTCGGATGGGGAGAAGGTTGATACAGTTGCCACAAGCAGCGATGCTGAAAAAAAAGATGATGGCGAAGATACAGAAGGTAATGATGAGGGTGAAACCGGTAATGAAGAAGTTGAAGAAATAATTACTGGTTGGATAAAACAAAGCGATGCTACCTGGATCTATCATGATGATAAAGGTGAAAATGTAACTGGTTGGAAAATAATTGATGACTACTGGTATTTCTTTAATGAGAAAGGAATTATGGCAGTAGGATGGAATAAGGTAAAAGACAACTGGTATTATCATTATCCATCTGGAAGAATGGCTACAGGATGGATAGAATCAAGAGATCATTTTTTTTATCTTTCTGAATCAGGAAAGATGCAGACCGGCTGGCAGAAGATAAATAATAACTGGTATTACTTTAGAGCTGGCGGCACAATGGTAACTGGCTGGCAGAAAGTAAATAATGAATGGTTTTACCTTGATTCCAACGGTAGGATGCAGACTGGCTGGAAATATATAGGAAAAAATTGGTATCATTTCAGAACCTCTGGAATAATGGATAGAGAATGGGAAAAAATCGGAGCAGACTGGTA
>AUXO011670699.1_pt1 | contig 10866 bp, 6 predicted proteins | sample 768731 | NCBI WGS metagenome assembly AUXO01 (sample SAMN02715735, study PRJNA202380) | gut metagenome | biome: sheep rumen | host: Ovis aries | place: New Zealand: Palmerston North
AAAATTGATATCCGTATGAACAACCTCAGCATTAAACCCCAAGATCCCTTCCTTATTAAAAAGAGCACGCTGCTGATGGACGAGGAAACAATCTGGGTGCAGGGGCAAGCTATCAAGATCAAAGCGTATATCCTGCCGCACACATCGAAACTGACTCAAAAAGAGCTGAAAGCCCTCGGAGGGAATGATGGGCTTCGCCGCAGGCAAGGCTTCTACGTCTATCGGAACAAAAGGCTCTTGATTTGGGGCGACTGGTTCCGCCTGATGCGGCACGGTGATCTCTCCAAGCTTGCCCGAGTACAAGTAGATATCCCGAACACGCTGGACGATCTGTGGACGCTTGATGTAAAGAAATCAAAGGCAGTTCCGCCTGCAGAGGTCAAGAAAAACCTGGCAGTCATTGTGCAGAAGATCTCAGAAGGGAGCAAGCGTACATGGACCTTCCGGGGCAAAAGGGAGACGAGCGATGATGTCGTCCATGTATGGAATCGGATGGTCGGGAGAAACGGCATTTATTATGAAGTTAACGCAGATCATCCAATGGTAAATGCACTCGAGAAAGAGTTTCCCGGAATCAAGCCAAAGCTTGGGCTTCTGCTGAAACAAGTGGGCTTGTCGCTGCCGCTGAACGCATTATATATTGACCTGACCAGCGACGAAAAACTTGCCAGTGACAGCGATGATGCCGCAAAAGACATCATCGCCCTGCTCAAAAATATGACAGCAGCTGAGCCTGCCGGTGATCAGAGGCTGAGCCTGATTGAAACATTGAAGCTCGTAGAGCCGTTTTGTGCCTATATTGATGAGATTGATATTGCAGTAAAGAGGGGCGAATTCAATGACAACTAATATGCAGATTCTCGTCGATAATACTACAGCAATGGTAAATACAAAGTATGGAAATACCCTGCCTACTTTAGATCAGATTAACGATGAGGCAGCAATTGTTCGAGCTGCATTCTCCGCGTTTTACCCTATTTCTGATGAGGAATTTGCTCAAGTAAAAAAGACACTCGCTGCTGAGATCCTGCACTCTATCGGTTATGCAGTGACTCTTCATGGGCGTGATGCCCAGCATCAATCTTGGTACTTTGTTCAGGAAGACGACGGATTCTACTGGAATCGGTATAAGACCTATTTGAAGAGCGTTAAGCATTGGGGCATAGAGGTCGTGAACAGGCTGCATCAGACGACCAACGATATTATGGATGACCTTGGGAATCCCAAGGATCACTCACGTCCTTTTCAGCGAAGAGGCCTCCTGTTGGGTGATGTACAGTCCGGGAAGACAGCAACATACACAGCAATTTGTAATAAGGCGTCTGATGCCGGCTATCGCGTGATTATTGTACTCGCTGGAATGATGGAGAATCTTCGAGTGCAGACACAGGAACGTCTGGACGCGGAATTCGTTGGAATTGAAAGTAAATACACGCTCGACAAAAAAGCGGGGCAGGAACTGCGAAAGACCCCTGTTGGCGTGGGAAAGATCCCCCCCTTCAACCAGGATAAAAGAATTGCCTGCTTCACTTCTGTCGCAACGGATTTCAACAAAGCAACTATTATGGCATTTGGTCTCAGTTTGCGCACGCTCAATGGCACCGCATTATTTGTGGTGAAGAAGAACAAAAGTGTACTTAACAACCTGTACAAGTGGCTGATGGAAAACAATGCCGGCTATCAGGATGGCTTGATAGATTTGCCGCTGCTTTTAATTGATGACGAGGCAGATAACGCCTCTGTCAATACAAATACAGAGGAGAAGGACCCAACAGCGATCAATAAGGCAATCAGAAACATACTGAATTGCTTCAGGCAGGCTTCTTATCTTGGTATTACAGCTACTCCCTTTGCAAATATTTTCATTGATCCAGCTCCGGATGATGACGGAGCAGCTAAGGATCTTTTCCCGAAGGACTTCTTAACGGTTCTGCCGACTCCTGAGCACTATATTGGAGCAGATAAAATCTTCGGAAATGGTGACGCAGACAGTTGGGACGAAGAAGGAGCCCCTGACAGGGTGGAAGGTCCATATGGAAGTGCAATCATTCCAATTGAAAATGATGAGCAGGCTGGCTTCTTTGTATTTAAGCACAAGAAAGAGCTCGCGGACGAATTGTATGATATCCCGCCAAGCATGAGGGAAGCAGTTCGGTACTTCATCCTGGCGACTGTAATTACCGATTATAGAAAAGATACCAATGAGCATCGCTCTATGCTCGTCAACGTCAGCCGCTTCACCAAAGTGCAGAATAGAACTGCTGACTTAATTGAAGACTATGTTTCCGCAATTAAGTCGGATGTTGAGAACTATTCGCAATTGCCCCTGGAAAAAGCAATGAAAATTGCAAATATTGCTTCATTAGCGAAAACCTGGGACGACTTTGGTCTTAGCGCTGTTTCAGGGCTGACATGGGAAGAAGTGCTTAAAGACTATCTGTTCAAGTCGGTTCGAAGAATTGAAGTCCGCTCAGTCAACCAGCAGCATGGCGCGTCCTCTCTGAATTATTACGAGTATAGAAGCACCGGAATGAGGGTCATCGCTGTGGGAGGCAACAGCTTATCCAGAGGATTAACCCTGGAAGGCTTGTGTGTCAGCTATTTCTATCGCAATACCATGATGTATGACACTCTTCTGCAGATGGGCAGATGGTTCGGATACCGGCCGAATTATGATGATCTGTTCAAAGTGTGGATGGGTGAGGATGCGATTGATTGGTATGGGTACATCACGGATGCTGTCAATGAGCTCAAAGACGAACTGCTGAAAATGAAGCGGCAAAACCAAACGCCGGAAGAATTTGGGCTAAAGGTTCGACAGGCTCCTGGGGCGCTGCTTATTACGGCGCGCAACAAAATGAGAACAGCAACGCCTATCTCGCAGCCGATTACTGTATCTGGGAGAATGCTGGAGACTCCGCGGCTTCGTGGTGATAAGGCAACGATAGAAGAAAACGAGAATCTTTGCCGGGCATTTTTGCAATCGCTCGAGGCTGATCCGGAAATCAAACCATACGAAGAAGAACAGAAAGCTTTTATCTGGCGAGATGTTCCCAAGAGGTATGTGATTGAGCTCGTACGCAGCTTCATCACCCACCCGTGGAATCTCAATTTCCAACCGGTGGCTTTGGCAGATTATATCGGCGAAGATGACGGTCCGCTGGACAAATGGGATGTAGCAATTCCAAAGGGTTCCGCTGTAAATTGGGTGCAAACAATTGACTTAATAGATAAGACAATAGCGGTCGTTCCTGAAAAAAGAGAGGTTGAATGGGATGCGGCAACGAAAAACCTCCTTCGTGTAAATGGTCACCATGTGCGTGTTGGAACAGGCGGATGCTCTAAGATTGGCCTTCCTCATGAACAGGTAAAAGCCTTGCGGGATGCTGCAAAGGCCAACCATGAGAAAGTCAATGACCGCACCTATTTGATTAAAGGACGCAACCCGCTGATGCTGATCCATATCCTGTACAATTCGACAGGTCCAGAAGAGCGCAAGCCGGGCGATCCGAACATCCTCTTCGCGCTAGGTTTGGGCTTCCCCAATGACGGCCGAGATCGGAAAGCACATTACATGGTGAATGTCAATGAGCTGAAAAACTGGGTCGATATCACAGATGAGGATGATGACGATGATGACAATAAGTGAACTAACCGCAAAATGGAACAGTATTTCACCCTTTTCCGGCGGTTTTCTTCTGGTGTCTGACGACAACGCATTGTCCTTCCACGTAGGCTATGCAGGAGACAGGCAAAAATGCTTCATGGTGCTGAACAGCGGAAAAGTCGATAGAATAGTTTCATCAAAGGCGATACGAGTTGACTGTGACCGACTGACAAACGGTGAATATGCCCTTAGATTCTTGCTCAATTATCCTTCTCTGGATGAATTGTTTGTAAAACTGTGCTGGGACTTAATTGATGCATCAAGCGGTGCGCCTGATCCAGTAAACAAGATTATCGTCCAATATAGGAGCTGGCTTAGGCTTTTACAGCAAGCAGGCAGCGATCTCATGAATGCAAACTCCCAAAAAGGCCTGCTTGGTGAGCTCATGTTCCTAAATTCTGCAATTGACCAATATGGCAGCGCTGAAGCATTGCGGGCTTGGACAGGGCCCGAAGGCAGTGACCAGGATTACAACTTTTCGGATCATTGGGCAGAAGTGAAGGCGGTCTCTATCGCTGCAGAGCAGGTGTCCGTCTCTTCCTTGCAGCAGTTAGATCGAGATGACGAAGGGGAATTTGTCGTCTTCTTCATGGATAAGACATCCTCCCATGGAGCAAAATCCATCTCACTGCCGGAGCTCATTGCTGCAGTTCGGATTAAGCTGGAAACAAACACTGAAAGAGACGAACTGTCATGCAAGCTGACAAAATATGGATACTACGATAAGGACGAAGACAAATACGCAGAAATACGGTATCAGTTTTCAGAACAGAGAACGTATCGCGTGACCAGTGACTTCCCACGACTGACCCGAAGATTCGTCCCCAATGGCGTTACTCGCGCAGAGTACCATCTTGACCTCGAAGTACTTGAGGCATTTAGAAAATAGGGAGATAAATCATGGACGTACATGACTTTCACAAGGATTTTCTTGAAGAGGTTAAAGCGACCGCTGCAACCGAAGGCGAGGGTTCCAGCGCAGCCTTTATTAATACTGCTGCATCATACCTGATAAACTCAGAGGTGCTGTCTGACTTTACCCCAGCTTTCTTCCTTGGAACCGGAAAGAATAACAGAAGAATCCGCGTTGACGGCTATGTGCTTGATGAATTCGACCTAACGATGAATCTGGTAATTGCGGACTATTCCGGAGATGAAACGCGGGATGTAATCACAAAGACAGCCGCTTCAACATTGTTTGACCGTCTTTCATACTTTTTAGAGGAAGCACTTGGCCCGAGACTATATAAAGAAATTGAGCCGAGTACACCGGCTGCCGATTTGATTGAGCAGATTCGCTTAAACAAAGACAGAATCAGGAAGTATCGTTTTTTGCTGCTGACCGACGGTTTTATGAGCAACCGAATTAGTGAAATCGACGCTCGCAGCATAAATGGAATTCCGATAGAATGCCAGATTTGGGATATTGACCGTATTTACCGGGTTTGTATGTCTGATTTGGGCCGGCAGGACATTGAAATAGATTTTAAGGCATACACGGACGGCCGCGGAATTCCCTGCCTGGAGGCCAGCAGCACAAATAGTGATGAATACTCGAGCTATCTCTGCATTATCCCGGGTTCTGTCCTTGCAGATATCTACGACTGTTACGGAAGTCAATTGCTGGAAGGAAATGTCAGATCATTTCTTTCAACAAAGGTGGCGGTCAACAAGAAGATCAGAGAAACAATTCTCAGAATCCCGCAGAATTTCTTTGCGTACAACAATGGGGTCTCGGCAACTGCGATGGATCTGAAATTTGAGACAACTGACAGCGGAAGGTTTATTACCTACGCAAAAGATTTTCAGATTATTAATGGCGGACAAACAACAGCATCACTTTCAAATGCACGGTTTAAAGACGGCGCAGATCTCAGCAAAGTATATGTTCAGATGAAATTGACCGAGGTTGATTCTGACGCCGACAAGTCAAGCGACCTGATCCGCAATATTTCCAGATCTTCCAACAGCCAAAACAAAGTCAGCGATGCAGACTTCTTTGCAACTCATCCGTTCCATGTCCGCATGGAACAAATCTCCCGAAGGCTCTTTGCCCCCGCTACCGGCGGCGCACAGTATGAGACAAAGTGGTTCTATGAGCGCGCCAGGGGTCAGTATCTGCAGGCACAGATGCAGATGACAAAGGCACAGAAGGACAAGTTTGCAGCGCAGAATCCCAAGAAGCAAGTCATAACTAAAACAGACTTTGCAAAGTTTAGAAATTCCTGGATGGGAATTCCACAGGTTGTCAGTAAAGGTGCACAGACGAACTTTATGAGGTTTGCGGAGATTGTTGATGACGGTTGGAGCAAGAATGATACCGTGTTCAACGAGAAATACTTCAGAGATTCTGTTGCACTGGCAATTCTCTTTAAGCACACGGAATGGGTTGTATCTCACCAGCCATGGTTTGAACAGGGCTATCGAGCAAATATCGTTACATACTCTATCGCACTTCTTCACCGGTTGATTCTGCAGCAGTTTAAGGGGAAAGACCTGGATCTCCAGCTTATCTGGAGCCGACAGCAGGTCCCCGATCTTATCACGAACGAATTAGTAAAGATAACAAAATACGTCTTTGAGCGCATAACTGATCCTCACAGGGGTACCATCAATGTCACTCAGTGGTGTAAAAGAGAGGCCTGCTGGGAATCTATGAAAGCATGCCATATCAAGCTCTCAGACGAAATGGTCAAAGTATTGCTCGGGAAAGAAGAAGCTAAGACCGCTGAGAAAGAAGCGAAGAAGGATCAAAAGCTAATATCTGACGTTCAAGCGCAGGCAAAAGTACTGGAGCTCGGAGCTGACTTTTGGAAAAAAGTCAATGCTTTTGTGATTCAAAAGCGTGTCAGTATGTCTCCCGACCAACTGAAGGCCCTAAAATATGCCGTGCGGATTCCAGCTCAGCTGCCGAGTGCATACCAGAGTCTACAGCTTCTAGATCTCTTGGAGAGAGCTGAGGCAAACGGTTTTAAGGCATAACACAGGAGCACGAAATAATCATGGAAAAATATAAAGTAATAGACCTATTTGCTGGAGCAGGCGGCTTAAGCCTGGGCTTTCTCCAGACTCAAAAATATGATATAAAAGTAGCCTTTGAAAACAGCCCTTACATGCAGGAAACATATAGGCTGAATCATCCTGGCGTAGAAGTATTGGGAGACGTTTGCGCCGCTGACTATGGGGCGCTCCAGCAAAAGTATGGGCAGATCGACGTCGTGATTGGCGGTCCTCCCTGCCAGGGCTTTTCAAACGCAAACAGACAAAAGAACCATGCAATCAGCTCGAATAATCTGCTTGTGCGCCAGTACATTCGAGCCATCTTAGAGCTTAGGCCGAAAGCGTTTGTTATGGAAAATGTCAGCATGCTCCATTCGGATACGCACCGGTTTTACATGAGCAAGTCGGATGTCGCCACTGTAGAAAAGTACCAGATCCCAGCAAAAGAGACAGCCCTGCAGCTGTTGGATGAAGCGTATTATTTTGACGAAGCGCATGAGATCATAAAGGATCGCGAAAAAATCGAGTCGCACCTGTGGCCGGAAAAAGAATACCTCGCGCTTAATGTAATTTATAAGGCAGCAAAGAACCCTAAGAAGCTGCTGACCGCTCTTGAAAAGCACAAGCAACAGCTTCTGAAAATTTGTCAGGCTGACATATCTGCTGATGGCGTTGAAGGATTTGTCGCATCAGCAAATAAACGAGCTAAAAATGTAATAATCCGCTTTTATGAAGGGACAGCGGCTGCAGAGGAAATCAAGCAGGCAATAGAGCCGGCAATTATGATCCAGCGCATGCTGGGAAAAGCACTAGAGATTATTGATAATGATCTTGTGGTGGAGCGATACGACCTTACTAACGGTCTGTCTGCGGTCATCAAATCCTTTGCTGTGTTTGACTATCTGATTCAGATTCTTGGCGCGGAAGATAATGGATATATTATCACGCATGACGTTTTATGCGCAGCCAACTACGGCGCGCCGCAAAAGCGGATGCGTTATGTTGTTATGGGTATTCGCAAAAGCATTTCAAGCAAAGTTGCACTTCCGCGAGGCAGCTTTGATGAGGATCAGTATCGAACGGTCAAAGATGCAATAGAGGACCTAGAAGATATCCCTCCGTTTGTCAATTTGGAGGATGACGTTGGTATACCGCTGGAGAAGCGTGAAGGGTTAGGGGAACTGGCAGAAAAGCTCAGAGACTCAAAAATGTTGCGTAATCACATTGCGACGAAAACAACAGAAGTCGCAATGAAACGCTTTAAGGCGTTGAAGCAAGGCCAAAATTTTCATGCGTTGGATGAAGGCCTGAAAATAAACACTTATACGGATGCAGCAAGGACGCAAAACACGATTTATCTCAGGCTGAATTATGAAGAACCAAGCGGTACTGTTGTTAACGTGCGCAAATCGATGTGGATTCACCCGACAAAAGATCGAGCCATCAGCGTTCGAGAGGCTGCGCGACTTCAGACATTCCCTGACAGTTTTGTCTTTTGTGGGTCAAAGGATAAGCAATATCAGCAGGTCGGCAATGCTGTGCCTCCGATTATGGCGAAAGCAATTGCAAAAAAACTGGCATCTCTTCTGATGAAAGGCGAAGCCGCAGCTGCAGGGGTGGTGTGAATGGCGGATAACCTGTCGCCGGAAGATCGCAGAAAGAACATGTCCCATATTCGCAGCAAGAATTCGAAGCCGGAGGAATTGGTGCGTAAATACCTGTTTGCGCATGGCTTCCGGTATCGAAAAAACGTTGCGAAGCTCCCCGGACAGCCTGACATTGTCCTGCCCAAATACCGTGCGGTTATCTTTGTGAACGGATGCTTCTGGCATAAGCATGACTGCCCAAGGTTCGTTTGGCCGGCATCGAATACGGAGTATTGGACAAAGAAGATCCTTGGGAATGTAGAAAGAGACAGGAAGAATTGCAGGCTTCTTCAAGATGCCGGATGGAAAGTCATAACAATTTGGGAATGTGAGCTGAAAAAGGATCAAATTGAAAATACACTTTCGGCGCTTGTATGCAAACTGACGTCAAAGGAGAAATCAGAATGAACAAGTACACCTTCTCAACGCAAAGCGGGAAAGCGTATTACTGTAATTCAATCCCGGGTTTTATCAAGGATACATCCGCCTCTATCGTTGGGCAGCTTGTTCGGCATTCCTTTGAGGTTGGGAAAGAACAGACGGATGCGTGGGACAGGCAGATCTATGAGCTGCAGAAACGGCTTGAGTCTTGCGGCATGGAAGGCGACATCATTTTTGAATATGATATCGTTCGTCTTGGCAAGCGAATTGACGTCATTCTTCTGATTCGGCACATGGTTTTTTCCTTGGAATTCAAAAATGGAAAAACAGCTTTTGTTGCCCAGGATGCACAGCAGGCTGAAGATTATGCGATAGATATCAAGAATTTCCATAAGGAATCCGAGGATCTGTATGTCTGCCCCATTCTGATAGCTACGGATGCGCCTCCATATAATAAGCCCCAGTCCACAGGCTGCTACCCGGACAAGCAGGTCCATCTACAGCGTGAGAACATGGATTCCCTGCTTCCGAAGGTTTTAGAAATATCAGGGAAGTATGGCGATGACGCCCCTCTTGATTTTGAACGCTGGTTCAACTCCCCATACTGGCCAACTCCGACAATAATTGCCGCGGCGGTCGAAGCCTACAGCACACACAATCTCAGTGAAATTGCCCATTCTGAAGCAGGGCAGGACAATATCGACAAATGCGAATCCAAGATCGCTGAGGTAATCGATTACGCGAAGGAAAATGGCAAAAAGTGCGTTTGCTTTGTTACGGGCGTTCCAGGCGCCGGAAAGACACTTGTTGGCTTGGATGTTGTAGCAAGGAGCTTAGATGCCAGCGAAGAATTACGAAGTGTTTACCTCTCTGGAAACGGACCCCTGGTGGAGGTCTTGAGAGAGGCACTGAAGCAAAGTGTGAAGGAGAATAATCAGAGAAGGAATATTGTACTGACAAAATATGAAAAAGCCCGAGTCCACGCCTCTATAGACGCTCTGATTCAAGGCAGCTATGGGTTCAAAAAAGAGCACGCAAAAAAAGCTGACCCGCCTCCGGACAGAATTATGATTTTTGATGAGGCGCAGCGTGTTTGGAATCAGCAAAAGATGACAAGCAAGCATGATGACCCTATCATGGCTGTCAGCGAACCGCACCTGCTGTACAGCATTATGAATCGGCACACTGGCTGGGCTGTCATGATCTGCTTGGTAGGCTTGGGCCAGGATATATATGATGGCGAAGTTGGCATCAATGAGTGGTTCCGCTGCGGTATTGAAGAGTATCAGGATTGGGAACTGTTCTATTCGCCTGAAATATATAGCCAGAGCGAGGATAAAGGGATAGACGAACAGATGATTCGAAGCTGCCCTCGCTGCCATGAAATGACGGAACTGCATCTGAAAACCTCCATCCGATCCTTCCGCGCAGACAAGCAGGCGAAGTTTGTGGATGCAGTATTGGATAACAAACCCGAAGAAGCAAAAGCAGTATACAATGAGATTATTTCAAAATATCCTGTGTATATAACCCGTGACTACGATCAGGCGAAATCTTGGGTACGGGCGCAGGTTCGCGGATCACAGAGATGCGGCGTTCTTGCCTGCAGCAGTGCACAGCGGCTGAAGCCGGAAGGAATCTATGTGCCGACAGACATCGACGTCAAGAACTGGTTCCTGGCGCCAAGCGATGACCTTCGTTCCTCAAATATGCTCGAAATCGTTGCCAGCGAATTTAAAGTCCAGGGGCTTGAAATTGATTGGGCCATCGTGTGCTGGGATGCTGATCTGAGAAGAAACCAGAAAGGCGACGGATGGGAACATTACTCATTTAGAGGAACCAAATGGAATAAACGAAACAAGCAGGATCAGAAACGCTATCTCGTGAAGTCATATCGGGTGCTCCTGACCAGAGCCCGCCAGGGCATGGTGCTCTTCGTCCCCAAAGGCGTTGACAAAGAGGAAGACGCTACAAGAGATGTTGCGTATTATGATGCAATCTGGGGGTACCTTCTTTCGTGTGGTATCAAGGAGTTATAGTTGTCACAAGACACCACTACCCTATAGCCAAATACTTCATAATGTCCTTTGTCGCAAACGTATGGTACCGGAGGTCAAGCCGTATGAGCAAAATGCTCTTTGAAAACGTTGATGTTGCGTTCACACACATTGA
>AUXO011791184.1_pt1 | contig 10866 bp, 12 predicted proteins | sample 768731 | NCBI WGS metagenome assembly AUXO01 (sample SAMN02715735, study PRJNA202380) | gut metagenome | biome: sheep rumen | host: Ovis aries | place: New Zealand: Palmerston North
GATATATCTACATTATCTACAGTTGCATTCTCTGGTGACTTTAATGATTTATTAAACAAACCAGCACCATATGAATTATCCGCTGAGTATGTAATGTCTTCATCTGTTAATGATGATTTATATCTTTTACCAGGTGATAGTTTTGAAACAGCATTCAGTAAATTAGAAAAATCATTAGAAATTAATGAATATATAGCAGCTAATAGTTTAAATGAGTTGCATGCTAATAAAGCAGATATATCTACATTATCTACAGTTGCGTTTTCCGGTGATTTTAATGACTTATTAAATAAACCGGCACCACAAGATTTATCTGATTATATTACAAAAACTCAATTAGATACAAGTCTTAAATTGTCTGCTGATTATGTAATGTCTTCATCAATTAATGAAGATTTATTACTTAAACCTGCTGATACTTATGAAGAAGCATTCGGTAAATTAGAAAAAACTATATTAGATAATGAAAAAATAATAGCCACATCCTTAACAGATTTAGAAGAAAATAAAGCAAATGTTTTAGATTTAAATAATGCAATCGCAAATATTACAGATATAAGTACACGAATAAGTAATATGGGATTAGGTGATAGTTATCATATATCTGATTCATCTAATGAAGATCTATTATTAACCATAGGTGATACATATGAAGAAGCATTCGGTAAATTAGAAAAAGCTATATTAGATAATGAACAAATAACAGCTTATGCTATATCTGAATTATATGATAATAAAGTGGATGTTTCTACATTATCTTCATATGTTACTGCAGGAGATCTTAATGTAGCCATTAATAATGTTAAAAACAATACTAATTCAAGTATTAATTCTATAAAAAATTATGTGGATACAAGCATTAATAATATAAAACAAAATGTAGATACATTATTAAATAAAGATATTGGTAAATTAGAAACTATATAGGTTTCTTCAATATCCGGTAATGCATTAACATTAGATCCATATAAAACTTATAAAATAGAAGGTCCTGTATAGCAAAATATAGTTATTTCATTTGATACATTAAAAGAAATATCTGGTTATTCTGCTGATTATACTTTATTATTTGATGCAAGTCCCGGATGTAATATAACATTACCTGCAACTTGTTTATATGCTAATGGTATAAGACCTACATATGTAACAGGTAGAACATATGAAATAAATATTACAAATAATCTTGTAGTTATAACAAGTTTTTATTAATTTTAAAATAACATTTTAACTACTTATTTTTTAAATTTATAAATTATTTTAAATATCAGGAATTATTTTTTAATAATTTCTGATATTTTATTTTAAATAAATAATAAAAATAAAATAATAAGAATATTATGAAATATTTTAAAAAGTTTGATACACATACATAGTATCAAAGTTATATTATATCATCAGAAAAATAGTTGCCTAATGTAAGTTATTGTAAAGAACAAAATGAGCTGCATTTTAATCCATATTTTTTACCAATTTTATTTTGTAACTATGATCCAGGTACAGAAGAAATAGAAACACTAATTTGTAATAAAGAAGAATTGGGAGATTTAACAACTAAATTTAAAAAAATTATACAAAAAGGATCTGTTGATGATCCATATTATGAACGTGAATATTCTATATCTCAACTTAATGAAGATAACGGATATATTCATAATTTAGCACCATATAACGCAGATTTTTATTTTATATTTAAAAATGAAAATATAATACCAGATAATGCATTTGATGGTTGTTCATCTATAATTAATATCACAATTCCAAAGGGTATAGAACAAATAAATTCATATGCTTTTAGTAGTTGTTCTTTTACAAATGTACAAATTCCAAATACTGTTAGAATTGTTGATGAATATGCTTTTTCAAGATGTGAGAGATTAGAAATAGTAACTTTATCATCAGCTATGACATAGATTTCTTCCGGCTTATTTGAGGGATGTATTAAATTACAAAATATAAAAATACCAAATAATATTACAAAAATAGGTACTTCAGCATTTGCTGGATGTACAGAACTTATGTCTATAAATATACCAAGTTCTGTTACAGAAATAGGTGATAATGTATTTGCTAATTGTACACAACTTTAGTATGCAGTATTTAATAGTTCTACACCTCCAACAGTAGGTACTACAATTTTTAAATATCCACATGAAAACTTTATAATTTATGTTCCAACTGGTTGCGTAGCTGCATATGAATCAGTATTTAATGGTTATACTATACAAGAAAATCCAGGAGATATTATTTAATAATATTTGAATTATAAAAATAAATGCACAATATAAATTAATATATTGTGCATTTATTATATTATTTTTATTCTTCTCCAATTTCAGAACCGCCGGATCCCATTCCAGTATCACCACCGGAGAACACTTCATCACCTCCGCTGAAGTCTCCACCACCTCCGCCGAAGTCACCTCCACCACCAGAATCACCGAAATCCATTTCACCAGGCATTCCATTTTCTTCTGTTGGATTAGCTTGAGTTCCCATTTCTTTTTGTTGTTTAATAGTTTTTGCAGTATCTAATCGTTCTATAATTTCACCTTGTTTATATTTTTCATTAAGTTTAAAGTCATCTTCACTCATACCTAAATATTTTTCAATAAGGAATTTCATACTGAAGAACGGTTTGTTTTCACCTATTTGTAATTGTGATAAAGTTGAAATTATTTCTGCACCTTGTCTTAATGAAGCACGTTCTTTTGCTTCAACAAATGAATTTTCTTCATTATAAACAATGCCTAAAAACTATTTTAATAAGTCAGAATTTGATAATTCCGGCATCATTAAGCATATTTGAATCCATAAAGGTTTTAATAAAATTTCTCTATATATAGTTCTTATTCTATTAATAAATCTGTTAAATGCATATTCTTCTCTTGTTACTGCAGAATCATCATTATTTAAAGGATGTCCAGCATCTGCAGTTGGATCAATCATGAATCTATTAGGAGGTAATTTAGTATCTAATATGAATCTTCTCCATTGATATTTTAATGGTTCTATAGAACTTAAATCATAGCCTTCTGTTGCCATTTCTTCAACTGTCATTTCACCATTTTCTCGTTTTGGAAAGAAATATGTTTTAGTAAATGAAAATTTAGGTGAACCGTTTACTATAACCTCACCAGAAACATCATCTATTGTTGTTTCTTCATTCCACTCCGCTTTAATTTCATTAACACGTGCTTTTGCTTTATCATTAGAAATAGAGCCAACAGGGACAGATACTTTAACTCTTTTTTGTGCATTCATAATATTCCATATCATACGAGATGTTTCTAATTGAGTTAACATAGTATATGATCTGATTAGACCTTCAAGATATGAAACTCTTGTATGTTCACCATACATTCCAGAAGACCAACTTATATATATAATATTAGAATCCGGTATTTTTCTTTCTAATTGAGCATCTCCCCTGAATTGATACCAGATTTTTATATCTTTTCCAGTATATGGATCTGTAGCTATATCTGGCTCGAGTGTAACAGGGTCTAGTTCTTTTATACCTATTATTTTTGTAGGTTTTAAAAGATTATCTACAACTATTTCAAATGCAAGATAGCCCTCTATTAAGAATTTCTTAAAATAATTCCATGCATCATTTGACTTATCCCAACCATATATAGAATAAACCTATTTAAATGCCATTTGACATTTTTTAATTAGCATATCTGCAGTTTCTCCATGAGTACCTTCATAATTTGCATTTAATTTTAATTTTAATAATTGTAAATCCAAATCTGCAAAATAATTATTTTCATCTAATATTATAGTTTCATCTGCTATTGTATCTAATATAGTTTGTATAGTGGCTTGCTATGCAAATAATCTTAATTGATCACGACGTTGTGCATATGATAAATCATAATAAGCATATGCCTGATTATTATTTTTAGTTATATCTTTAAATTTAGTAAATATACCATTATCTGCATTTTGATATGGATACAGATTATCTGCCGTTAGTGTTTCAGATGTTTCAGAATTACCTAATGCTAACGATGTTTTAACAATACTCTATGTAGTATTTAAATTTAAAGATGATAAATTTAATAATGTATTAATTTTATTATGATCTGGCTAACCCGGATTAAATTTTCTTATTACAAATTTTTTTGCCATAAAATTAAATTAAATATAAAATATATTTACTTATTTATTTTTAGTTTTTTACTTTTAGTTTTTTTACTTATAATTATAAAATATATTTTAAATTAGTTTAATTTTATTTATAATTAAATTAAATTTTAAAATAATAAAAATTTAATTTAAAAATAATTGAAATAAATATAAAAAAGTTTTATTTTTTATATGGATTTTATGAATAAAGATATGTTGAAACAAATAACACAATATATTTCTCCAGATGAAGTAAAATATGTTGCAGATATAAAATCAACATTAGAAGACACAGAAGTAGAAAAAGATAAGCAAGATGATGTAATATATCTGACTAAAATAATAGCATTTTATGAAAAATTTAAAACATTAAATTGGACGACTGAATGTGCATAGAATTATAAAGAGGTTATTCAAAATTTTTCTTGGACCCTTGAAACATATAAAGATTCTATAGCGGAAAATATACAAGCTATTATAGGTTAGTTAAATGGTTCAGATATTTCAAAATTAGAATTACCTATAAGTGATAATCCATTAGAAGTTATTAATGAATTAAAAATATGTGTTCAAAATTGGTATAAATTACATGAAGATGATATGGAATATATCGGATGTCGTCATTTAACTGCTGATTTTCTTGCATAGCTTTATAAATATGTTTATTTGTTCAGATTAAATAAAATATCTACAAATGCGTATGCAGAAACCGTATTTGGTAAAGATAAATGATAATATAAAAATTATATAATATATTTTAATAATTATGTAGTTAATGAATACACCATCTATAAGAAATTATAATAATGTAAGCACAAGAAATAATGGTTTTATATATAGATTAGTACCATTAAATACTACATTATCTCAAAAGGGTAATGATACTTTGCCGTATACAAATAAAGACGATTTTATAATTGGTGACTATGTAAGCGGTGTATGTTATTATGATAAAAAAATACATACAGGAATGATAACAAATATAATATATTCTGAAAAAACAGATTATCCTATAATAGCTTATATATTAGATGATGAATTTAGAAAATTACTTCCATTAAAATATAGCACATTAAATATTAAATATTAAATATTAAACATTAATAATTACAATAAATAAAAAAAATATTAAATTACTTATGGTAAAATATATAAAATATTTAATTGAATCTTATTTCAATGAAACAGATCAATTAAATAATGAATTAAAAAATATAAGAAAAGAAGAAAATAAAAACCTAAAACAAAGTGAGTAGAGAGAAAATTTCTTAAAAACCATATTAGGTAAAATAACATATAATAAATATAAGAATAATGGTACATTTGCTCCATTACCATTATCTGCTTTACATTTGGATATAGATGATTTTATATCATTAAATCCAAATGTAGTAGATGTAGATTCAAAATTATTAGATAAATTTATTTATAATATTAATAAATATTATTCTAATAATAAAATTGTATTTACAGATAACGGTTATAATAAAGTTATATAGACAAATATAGTTTTTAATCGTTTATCAAATATAATAGATTTCTTTATTAATATACAAAAAGCATATATTAAAACATATAAAGATGAAAATATTAATTGGAAATCATTTATTAAAAAATTCAGAAATTATCTGAAATAATTACATAATAAAAAATCACAACCATTAAAAATATAATTATAATAAAATGAATATATCTACAAATAATAATTTTCGTCCTGATAATTGGTCTGACCTTGTAAATGATGATATATCAAATATAAGAGTAAACGGAACATATCCAAATGGTAAATGCTATAGAAGATGTAAATGTGATGTTCATCAACATTTAAAAATGCATGACAGTCCATTTTTATTAAATCAACATAAACCATATGGATTCTCAACTGTTCGCTTATTAGATCCATTTGATGATCGTCCTGATTGGTGGAAATTTGTATCTAAAACAAGAAAAAAACGTCAATATGTAGAAGTAACACCTGATGATTGCGAAGCATTTAATAAATCTTTGCAACAAGATCAAGATATGCATATTCCGCATAATCACGTTCATATTAAACAAATAAAAACAAAAACAAATAAAGCAGACGAAATAGAAAAAGTTCAGGAATTTTAATAAATAATAAAAACAAACATTTTTTACATATGTTAGACAGAAATAATATGAAAAATGTCGGCGGGTTTGTATTAGCAACAGATTATTATAATTTACCACAAGAAACACAAGAACAATATTATAGTTGTGTAATATTTGACAGTTCTACTAAAGAAATTATAGTAAATACAGAATCGTATGGTTATGCTCGTCTGGCAAAAGAAGAAATGGCACATGATATAAGTGTTTTAAATAGCTATATTTAGGACTTATCTACAAATGTTATAGAAAATGAATTAGTTATAGCGTCTGCATTAACTGACTTGGATTCTAGATTAAATAATCATATTTCTGAATCTGAATCTTATCAATCAGATATAGATACATTAAATACAAATGTATCAAAATTATCAAATAATTTAAATGACGTTTCTGGAAATTTAACAGAAGTATCAAATAAATTAAATGATTTATCTACAAATTCTAAAAATAATGAATTAGTTATAGCATCTGCATTAACTGACTTAGATTCCAGATTAAATGATCATATTTCTGAATCTGAATCTTATCAAACAGATATAGATACATTAAATACAAATTTCACTGAGTTATCAAATAATTTAAATGAAGTTTCCGGAAATTTAAATTCATTAAATACTGAAATAACAACAGATATATCTGAATTAACAAATAAATTAAATGATTTATCTACAAATATTATAGATACTGAATTTGTTATAGCTGCATCTGTAACTGACTTGGATTCCAGATTAAATGATCATATTTCTGAATCTGAATCTTATCAAACAGAAATTGATACAAATATATCAAAATTATCAAATAAGTTAAATGATGTTTCTGGAAATTTAAAAGACGTATCAAATAAATTAAATGATTTATCTACATATTTAGTTGAAGATGAATTAGCATTAACTACCGCTATAAATGAAATAGATTCAAGATTAGATAATATAGAAAATAATCAAGAAACACAATTAAATGATTTTAATTCATTAACAGAAAAAGTAGATGATCTATCTACTGGTGTTTATAATAAAATAGATGAAGTTTCTACAAATTTATCTGACTTAGAATCTGTAGTAATGAATATATCTACGAATGTTATAGATAATGAATATGTTATAGCGTCTGCATTAACTGACTTAGATTCTAGATTAAATGATCATATTTCTGAATCTGAATCTTATCAATCAGGTATAGATACATTAAATACAAATTTCAATGAATTATCAAATAAATTAAATGATTTATCTACATATTTAGTTGAAGATGAATTAGCATTAACTACAGCTATAAATGAAATAGATACAAGATTAGATAATATAGAAAATAATCAAGATACACAATTAAATGATTTTAATTCATTAACAGAAAAAGTAGATGATGTTTCTACAAATTTATCTGAATTAGAAGATACAATTAACTCATTAAATACAGATTTAACAGGTATAGTTAATGATTTATCTACTAATATGATAAAAAATGAATTTATTATAGCAACTGCTTTAACTAATTTAAATGAAAAAATAGAAGATATTAATTCTAATATAGAACTATTAAAAGCAAGAGTAACAGCATTAGAAAATGCATAATAAAAAATATATAAGATAATATAAATTAAAATAGCAGCATCTAAATTTAAGATACTGCTATTTTTTTAATTATAAACAAATTATTACAAAAATATTATTACAAAATTAAATTAAATAATTATTTAATAAATATCAGTTTTAGATTTAAAATTCATATTTAACCCACCTTCTTCATTTTTTGTTATAGCTGGTTTATTAATTTTCATATTTTCAACAATATCATTATATTGTTTATCAATTATATCATCTTCTGATAAATTTTCTGTTTTTGTTGTTTCTGTATTTTCAGATATATCACTTGTTTTTACATCTGCTACTAATTCATCATTTATTTTTATTTCTTTATTGTTTTCTACATTTATTAAAGTATTTGCTGTTTTTGCAGATTCATTTGTAACAGGTACATTATTTGAAGGTTCTATATCACTTTTTAAATTTTCTAATATATCTTTATATAAATTTATAAATGTTTTATTATAATTTTCAAAATATGTATCTATATAATTATTTTTAATATTATTTAATATATTTTGTTTTATATTATAATCATTTAATATATAATTAATAATGTCTATTTTAAGTTTATCTGTATATAATAAATTATTAAATTCATCAGAATTTATTTTTTTATTAATTACATTTATATCATTGTTAATAGAAAATAATTTATTTTCTGTATAAGACTCAAAATCAGATTCTATTTCTGTTTTTTGCTGCATAATTTTTTCAGTAATATCTAACAAACGTTTTTCTAACATCAAAAAATTTTTATCATTTTCTGATGATAATACATTACTAATATAACTTTTTATATTATTATTATTTTTATACATTAAATATATAACAAATAAAAATAAAATAAAATTAACACTGATTAATAGATACATAATATTCATAATTTATTGTTTTTAATTTACTATTTTATATATTTAATTTAAAAATAGTTTATAAATAGAATTAAAAAAATATCCCTATATTTAAAAATACAGGGATAAATTTTTATATATTATAATAATTTACAATAAAATTACTTTATTTAAATTCAATTCTTACTCCGAGTTCTGCGGGGTCTGTAAGTTCGCCGGCTTTACTAACATTATAGAAATATAATACTTGATTATTTTCACCAAAATTATTAGCGGTTACTTTGGTTCCGTTATATTTACAGTTATCGAATATGAATTTCCATGTTTTTATATGACTCAAATCTGGTGTTTCTAATGCTAATGCATCTGAACCGACTGCTTGATAAATCGCAAGTCCAGCCCAACCGAAATCTGAACCTGCAGTATAATTCCAGTTAACATTCTTAAATGTAACAGTTACATTGTCTGCATTTAAATAATTAGTTAAACGTAAAACATTAGAATTATCTACATTTAATTCAAATTCTGAATCTTCGACAAGAATATTAGCACCAGTTGCTAAATTATAAACATTTAAAACATTATGAGTTAAAGAATTATTAAGGCATGTAATATCTTTAGCTTGAACACTTTTAATATTAAATTTAGAAACGGTATTTCTTTGTTCAAATACATTATATACAGTTGAACCATTCTCTATTGTTGCACCATTTATTTCTAAATTTGCACAATCAAATAATATTTTAGCATTAGAACTTGCTGCTTTTTCACCAGCAACAGTAACATCATTAAACTAAATTGTATCTTTTGCATTTAATACATATTTAGCTGAACCTTCAAATCTTTTATTTTCCATAGTTTATTAAATTGTTATATTTTTAAATACTGTATTTGCATTTGCATTATCTGAGAAGTAATTTGTAGCATCTTGTGTATCAACTGATAAATCTGTATTTTCTGGATCTGCAATGCTATCAATATCAGATGTGCTTGAAGCTGAAACAGGAGTAAATGTATCCCAAATAGAAATATCTTCAATATTCTTTACTCTCTATTCAAGATCATTTTCAGCCATTGTTGCTCTTTCAATCTCATTGTCTAATTTGTCATTAACTGAATCCAAATTAGTCATAAGAGCTTCAAAATCAACTTCATGATCTTTTATCCATTTATCAATTTCTGCAATAGTATCTAATGCAGCATCAATATCATCAATTCCACCTAAAATACTTTCTTTAAGATCATTAACGGCTTTTGCAATAGAACCTTCAGTGTTTTCATCACCGTTTACAATAGCCATTGCTTCTTCAAGATTAGTAATTCTTTCTATTGGTGCATCTCCATCACCTTCCAATGCTTCAATTCTTTCAACTAAACCATTGATAATTTGTGTAAATTCAGGTGCTGAAACGCCAAAGAATTCACCATTTGTAAAAATTTGATGAGTATCTGCAACGAATACTATTTTTTGCTTGTACTCCTCTGCTGTTGCATAATTATCAATAAACTATTGACCATATCCCAGAGGTACGTAAACAAAAAGTTTACTTAATTCATTAATTAACATAGTTTAAAAATGATTTTATTTTTTTTGTTGTTATATTTTTAATTTTTATTTAAAATTTGCTATTAATATAAATTAATGATTATAGGTATTCCATATAGTTATGTCATTAATATCAGATATATCCTATGTGTTTTTATTTATATTATTAGTTTGTGTATTTTCATGCTCTTTAGTTGCTTCTCTGACTGCTTCTAATATTTCTTCCATTGTAAGATCTGTATCTATATCAATTTGATTAATAATTTCTTTAATTATTTGTTTCTTTTGTGTTTTTAATTCTTTTTCAAGATTTTTCTATATTTCTTGCTTTGCTTTTTTTATTTCTTTCTTTGTGTTTTTTTCACAGCCGCATTTACATTTTTTATTCTTATTAGTATTAGTATGACACGGACATACATCATCTTTACAATTACAAGAACCGGATGGTTTTTTCTTTACAGGAATTACTTTTGTATTTGTTTTTCCATAATAATCATAAGTTCCATCCCATCTGTCAGTAGCAGAAATACTGTCAATATTATATGTTATATTCATAATAATAAAAGGATAATAATTTCTTAATTCTTTTATTATTTATTTTAATTTTAAATTTTATTTT
>AUXO013681239.1_pt1 | contig 10866 bp, 10 predicted proteins | sample 768731 | NCBI WGS metagenome assembly AUXO01 (sample SAMN02715735, study PRJNA202380) | gut metagenome | biome: sheep rumen | host: Ovis aries | place: New Zealand: Palmerston North
TTTCTAATGAAGATAAATATGTTAAGGCCTTTATTAATGATGTTGAGCTTACTAAAAAGTATGACGAAAATACTCCTAAGAGACCTTTCCTAACCGCTGCAAGTAAAGCAAAAATTTTATCTGACCCACATGCTATATTAATCAAAAAGCATGAAGATGGCAATACTGAGCTTAAGGCTGAAGAGTTAGCTGATGAAATGCTTAAGAATGTTTTTATGGCTAAAGCTAAGGCAAAAAAGAATGGAACATATGAAGCTAGTAAATTCCAAGAACTAATTAAAGATGCTTGCATGAAAACACTTACTGTCGGTGATATGAAGTATGCTGATGACCCTGAAAAATATAATAAAGCTAGAAAAAATTTATATTGGCCAGATGATATTTATGGAAAATTAGCTAATAGAGCAAACATTAAAACCTTATCTGAAAAGGAACGTCTAGAGTATGCTCTTTATACTTCAGGGCTTGCTAGAGCTATGGTATATAAGTATTTTGAAGATATTATTAATGTAAACCCTAACAGAATGAACAAAGCTTTACGTAGTCTATCTGATGAAGAAAAAGAATTAGCTAAAGAATATTTTCAAACACATGTTGATGATGTATATTTTATTTTACCCGAACCTGACTCTACTGACGATACTGTAACTGCTGAGATTAAAACTCAAATGGAAAAAGACAAAGATTGGTTCTTTAGTACATTCCCAGACGCAGTAGAGCGTAAGGATAGAAATGGTGGAGATTATGTTCTAAGAAGAACAAGCGATAGTGCAGACACTAGAAAAGACCGCTGGCATCCTGCTGGTATAGTTAAGTTTGACACAAAAATCGCAGAACTACCACAATATATTCGCAGAATGATCGATATTGCTAAAGCTGACTCTCCTAATGAGGTCAAGAGTGAGGACCAAATGGCTGATGACTACACTGTAAACAGTCTTCCATTTGCTAAAGCAGTTCTAAAATTATTCGATAATGATATTCATTTCTATAAGCACAGCCCAATAAAGACACCTGGCGATGCTTCAGATGAAATGATTAGCGAATACAATAAGTAATCAAATTAAAGAGGCGAAATTTGGGAAATTCCATTTTTCGCTTTTTTATTTACCTGAAATTTAGAGAGTTTCAAATTTAGTACTCACAAAAATATCAGAATTTTATCACAAATTTATCACAATTAGTTATAGAAAAAATAAGGTATACCAGTTCTTATACATTTGGCACTAAAACTTTATAGAAAATTTAGGCTAATCTTGTGAAATTTAAACGGTCTCATAATTTCTCCTGTAATTGATTTTTATAAGTCAGGCTAGTATTTATACTCGGAAGATATAAAAATTCCACACAAGCTAAATTTTAAGACATTAGGGCTATTTTTGAAAGATAAAGATAGAGCTGTAGCGCAATTTACCCTAAAAAGCTATATTTTTTGCTAAATTACAATGATGTGAGGTGACTACTAGAAATGCCTAAAAATTGAAGAAGAGATCAAATACAAGAAACTTATACACAAGAAGAATGGAATGAAATGTATTCTAAAGCAGAATCAGGCGAACCAGATGAAGTAACAAAAGAGTGAAATAAATTTTATGACACTGTTACTTATGCAGATGATCCTGATATTGTAGAATGGAATAAAATTGCTAATAACATTCCTACCGAAGAAGAAGCTGCTGAATAAGGCTTCTTTTTTTATTTGCCCCAAATTTATAAGGTGAAATTTAAGAGATTTCAGTTTTAAGCAATATAATAGCACAAATTAGCAGTATTATAGCACAAATTAGCAAGTTTAATTTTTTCTCACTTTCTTTATTTATTTCTTTACTCTTTATTAAAACTCCGAGCCTATATATATAAGCTTGGAGCTATACACCGGATATAGATCCAACTGGAGTATATACGGGATAGGAGCTATAGTCTATATATACAGGCTCTAATATATAGGCTCTATAGTATAAGCTCTTATATATAGGCTCTTATATATAAGGAAGTATTCATTCGTTCTATATATTCATTACATTCATATATAGAACTCATTCATACTTCCCGGGGCGGGCCCCGTTATTACATTCGATCAATAATTTTTTCCAAAATATTTTTTTTATTAAAAATCTTCTTCATCAATAACTAAATAAATCCTTTAATTGAAAAAAAGAAAAATATAAAAACTCTAATATACATGCCCGCCAGGCTGTTTTACTTGACAGGCCTGCTAAGCTATTTTACTTGGCAGCTATATTTTGCTCGCTTGAGACAGATTTTCGAAAATCTAGCCATTTTAGCTCAAAATTTGGCAAATTTCAATTTTTGCCCCTCAAATTAAGAAAATTTCAATATTTTAGTCTGAAATTAGGAAGATTTCAACTATTCGCAGTATTAGGATATCTAAAAAACACTCATAATAGCTTAAAATTCTCTCTCTAAGGAGTTTTTATCCTAAAATAGCATAAATATATACCCCAATGCTAAAAAATTCCACAGAAGTCAAATTTTTGAGCCGAAACTTGGGAGATTTCAGTTTTTCCTTCTATACATGTACATGTGCGCACGTGGGCGTATAAATAACGCTGAAATTGAGGAGATTTCAAATTTAAGGTTTTATGAAATTTGGAAAATTTCATAATTTTTTAATAGCTTAATAAAAATTTTTAGTAAAATGTGAATATATGCTTTTAGAAGATTGTATAATAAAACAGATTATGTTTTCAGGAGGGTAATAATGCCTAAACAACAAAGTTGATCTATGATTAAATGTCCACACTGCGGAATGGAATATCATCCAGCAGAAATTTTTTATTCGGATGATCTATTCGGAAATCCAGAAACTGTTCTAAGAGATGCTGCTAATAAAGTAGTGTACGTTGAATATAAGACAGATGGGGAACCTGTTACTACAACTAGATTTGTTTGCGATAATTGTGAAAAAGCATTTAAGGTAACAGCAAGCGTAACATTTAAAGTAGAAGAAGAAATAGATGAATTAGACTTTAGCTCAGCCGCAAGTCTAGTATAGGAGTTCTATGATTACTGTTACAGAATTAACACCACCTTTAAAGTTAAGTGGCTTAACTTCTTTTGCTGTAACATTTCCATATAATCAAGATCTGGTGAATTTAATGAAATCACTGGATTTTTGTTATTATCATAAACCTAAGAAGAATTCTAAGGATATTCCATTCTGAGAGATGCCAGTAAATAAACTAGCTAAGTTTTTAGACCAGGCGGTTTATGTGGATGATATTGACCTACAGCTTAGCCGAAATTTACCTGATTTCAAATTTGAGAATGGAAAGTTTACTGATCCTGCTGAAATTGCCGAAGTTTCAAATAGCGACCTATGTTTAACAGAAAAAGAGATCAATGATTTTAAGGTTAAGCCTTTTGAACATCAAGTAGAGGGGATAAACTTTTTATTACAGCACTCTAAAGCTTTATTGCTAGACAGCATGGGAATTGGAAAATCAGCGGAAATTATTTGATATGCTGAAACCCTTAAAAATAGAGGGCTGATTGATAAATGTCTAGTTATCGCTGGGGTAGATTCACTAAGGCAGAATTGAAAAGCTGAAATTCAGAAGTTTTCAAATTTGACCTGTAGAGTGCTTGGTGAAAGGATTAATAGAAATGGAAGAGTTACTTACAATACTATTCCACAAAGGGTGGAAGAGCTACTCCAGCCAATTGACGCTTTCTTCACAGTAATTAACGCAGCAACTTTAAGAGATGATAAAATTATAGAAGCTCTAAAGAAAGGACCTAACAAATTTGGGTTAATTGCTATAGATGAAGTTCATAGATTCAGTAGTGGATCTCTTCAAGGTGATAACGCAGACAAATTGGAGGCGGAATATAAAGTTGCTGCTACTGGAACCCTTATTACTTCCTCACCGCTTTCTGCTAGATTCCCACTGCACTGAACATCTAATGATCAAGCAACACTTACAAACTTCAAGTCAATGTTCTGTAATTATGGTGGTTATGGGGGTAAACAAATTGTGGGATATAAAAATTTACCAATATTAAAAGAAGAAGTTTCCGTTTGTAGTATTAGAAGAACTCTAGATCAAGTTCGTGATGATATGCCAGAGAAACTAGTTCAGTATGAGTTAATAGAACTTTCAGATGAGCATCGTAAATTTTATGAAGCAGTAAAAGAAGGTGTAAAAGAAGAAGTAGACAAGATCGAGTTAAATACTTCTAATTTACTTGCACTAATGACTAGACTTAGACAAGCAACATCATGTCCAAGTATCCTAAGTTCCACTCCAGTAGATTCTAGCAAAATAGACCGATGCGTAGATATGGTTACTGAACTTGTAGAGCAAGGTGAGAAAGTAGTTGTCACAAGTATTTTTAAAGAAACACTTTATACGCTAGCTGAAAGACTTAAACAATATAACCCATTAGTCTGTACAGGTGATATTAGAGAGGATCTAGTTGATAAGAATAGAGAGCTATTCCAAAATAATCCTGACTATAAGCTACTGCTAGGAACAGCTCAAAGAATGGGGACAGGATTTACACTAAATGCTGCTGCTTACATGATCTGCATTGATACTCACTTCAATTATAGTGACTTCTCCCAGACCTGTGACAGGATTTACAGAGTTACAAACACTAGACCTGCTATTATCACTGTAATTGCTGCAGCTGATACTGTAGATGAGCGTGTTAGAGAGATTGTAGACACTAAAAAAGATCTGTCAGATTATGTCAATAACGATAAAGCTAACTTGACACTTAAGAACATGCTACTTAATGTTATGAAATCTCTCTAATTTCAAATAAAGCACACGTATTTAGGCTAATTTGGTAAATTTCAAATTTAATGTATTAATAAATTAATAACTTTGACGAAATTAAGGAGATTTCAGAATTATGAAATTTTTAGTATATGTGTTTAATATTAAATATTCTGGCATTACAACTACACAGAAAGCTATTGGGCAGAAGTCATGCTGAGATGACCCGTGGCTTAAATGAGACTCAGCGAACTGTGGACTTATTACAGGATCTGCAAATGGCGATAATACTACAACAACTGATACTGTGGTAGATAGAAAATTTTTACAGGATGTGCTGCCAACAGATGGAACAGTAGAGGTGGAATTAGCCTATGAAGATCCATTAGATATTTATGAAGCAGCAAAGGCAGAATTAGAAAAGAGAAATAATCATATAGTTTTAGACTTTAAATGTACATATAAAAAATTAGATTAAACCTATTTACAAAAGCTAAATTATATGTTATAATTATAGTATAAAGGAGAATTAATATGAGTGTAACAGTTAAATTTGACGTAAACTTTTCTGCTTGGCTAGATAATATTGAAATTGAGGCAGATACAGTAGAAGAAGCAGAAGAAAAATTACATCAGTTATCTTTAAAAGACTTGGCAGATGTAGCAAATGAAAAAGATAGTGAAATCTCAGATATTACTTATGTTGTTACATCAGCTGATTATTTAGTAAAAGCAAGAAACATTAATTGGAATATTGATGCTTTTGGTCTAGATGACGACGATGAAGAAGAAAGACTAGTAGCAGAGACTAGACAAACTTTACCTACTGTTAAAGAAGTTAAAGTTCATTGTAAAGAGGACGACATTGAGGATTATGCTAAGATGGAAATTGAAGATAGCGTTCTTAAATTATTACCTAAGAATGTCAGTGCTCTAATTGACGACCTAGACATTGAATATGAACTTGCATAAATAAAAATATTAAAAAGTTTTTAAAGGCGTTTACAAACGTCTTTTTTTATGTTATAATATAAGCGTAAGAGGTAAGGAGAAAACTATGGATAGAATATTAGACGAAGTAACAAAAGAAGAATTATTAAAATTATCTGATGCTGAACTACAAAAGTTACACAATGAAGTAACTGTGGCGTATGCAGGACAAGAAGAAAAAGTAAAGGTTAATAGAGATTTCGTTAGTCATAGACTATTTGAGCTCTTGGCAGGTTTTTGTCAAAATGCTAAAGTAAGTCTAGGTCTATATGATAACTTTACAAAAAGCGTATCAGTAGACTTAAATTACCAGAGTTCATTCGAAAAAAAGAATAAAGGTGATTGGAAAGTGAGAGCACGTGTTGGATTTAATAAGAGCGAAACTTGCACAGATGACTATGACTTTGGGTCTGATTTTCGCCTATCAATTTATCCAACAGGAATTGAGCTTAACACAGGAACTATGGGAACTTATAGCCATGACGATAAGGGTCAAGTTTCAAGAGACCTATTAATTGCTGAGATTTGGAAAAATGAAGAGCATATTTGTGCAGAAATCGGTAAATTAGTAGATTTATCTATGATATTAACAATGTATAATCTTGGTTTTAAGTTAGGTTCAATAGAAAGTGTTTTAAATCAACGTAAGATGGCAAGAGAGAAAGCAGAAGCAGTAAAAAAATTAAAAGCTGCTAAGTATCTTGCAGTTAAGTCGATAGACGGCATTAATGAAAGATATGATTATGAAAAGTGCAAATGGATAAATGATGGTCAGGCTTATCATTATCAAAGCTTTGAAGAAATTATTAAAGTTACAGATAAGTCCGTAATCACTAAAAGTTGTTGGGGTGATAGGCATGTTATTAAACTGGCTGAAGTTATCTCAGGCTTAGCTGACCAACGCCATGGTTATGCTTTACGTGATGACAAAACTGAATGGGGAGAAACTCTACAAAATTAATAATTTAATAAAATATTAAGAAATGTAATTAAAGCTATTTACATTTCTTTTTATTTGCGATATAATACATATAGAATGAATAAATAATTCGGAGGATAAATAATGTCAACAAGATGCAGAATTGGAATTAAAAATGAGAATGGAACTATCACAAGTATCTACTGTCATCATGATGGCTATGTAGAAGGCGGTGTTGGTGAAATGCTAGTAACTAATTATAAAGACGAATCTAAAATCAGAAAGCTTATGGAGCTTGGTGATATGAGTGCTTTAGGAACAGAGCCTGTAGACAACCCTAAAGCTTGGGAAAGAACTAGTTGGGCAGTTATGGACCCAGCACTTTGGGCAAAAGTACATGCAGAAAATCATCCTGAGAATATGTGCGACACTTATAAATCTCGTGGTGAAGATTGTCCTGCTGTAGAATCTAAAGATGAAGACGACTATAAATCATTAACTAGTGGATGCTGGGGTGAATACGCTTATTTATTTAAAGACGGTAAATGGTTTGTCAACGCTCTTGACGGTGACGGATTTAGAGACTTAGCAGCTGAACTTTAAAGAGATAAAAGGGGAAAATAGTATGATAACATTAAATGACATTTTAACAGTGACAGATATTGATTGTCCAATTAATCTCACCATGTTCAGAGGAGTTGACTATGAATATGTTCGTATCAAAACAGGAACTTATAAAGATGAGATTATTAAAGATATTAAGAATGGCGTTCTTAATGGTAATGCTCAAGTAATTAAACTTGATGCTGAGTATTGTCTTTATATTGAGATGCTAGCAGATTAAAAAGGAGTGATGCCAATGACTAATAATGTTTTAGAGACAAAAGATCTTATAGAAAAGTGCAAAGAAAAAATTTGTTCTGAGCTAAAGAAAAGAATAAAAGGATATAATTTATATCAAGTAGTTTCAAATAAACCTATATTCAAAGGGATAATTATAGACTGTGAAGTAAAATGTTTTAAGGAATATTTAGGATCAAATTCTGTTGCTGTTAATATTGTTACTATTCGTGATGGAAAAACTTTAGTAATCCCGACTTCTATTCATTGTATTCACTCAAAAAATATGGGTTTTGATTATTTTATAGAAAGAACCCCTAAGTCAGAAGGGTGGGAAACCTATATTGAAGAGAGGGGTGAATAATATGAAACCAATGACAGTTAAAAGATTAAAGAAACTTTGTGAGGAACAAATTGCTAAAGGTAATGGTGATAAAATTGTTATCTTAAGTAATGATGATGAGGGTAATGGCTATCATGATTGTTTCTATGAGTTTACCGAGAATGTTGCTGGTAATGACTTAAGAGGTGAAATTGAGGAACCAGAAACAAAAATTATTTTAGGTTAAGATTAGGCATATAGTTTATAAACTATATGTCTTTTTTATTTAATTATATTTGCTAAATTATCATAGTTAAGACTAAAAACTTCAATAAAGGAGATTATAGAATATGTACAAATGTGTATATGAAGTTAAATTCAATAAACCTGCAGAATTAACTGAAGAAGAAGTATTTGCTGCAGATTGGACTGATAATAACTTTGATACTTTAGAAGACGCAGTGGCATTTGCTCAAACTAAATTAGATCAAGAGCCTTATATTACTGCTACTGGTGTTGAAATTAATGATGATGACACAGAAGATGTTTATGAAACTGAAACTGTTTGGGATTCTACTAAAGCAGTGGATTATCCAGAAGAAGATGAATTTGATCCAGAAAGTGTAGATCCATTTGAAGTGTTTACAGTTTTACCAGAAGAGAGCTTTGCAGTAGTAAATGACGGTGAAACTCCAATTAAAGTGACTGTAGAAAACTGTTCTGAATGCTCAGAAGAAGAATGCTGCTCTAAAGAAGATCTAGTAGATGAAAATCCTACATCAGAAGAATCTCTAACAGAGCATGTAAATTCAGAGCCCGAAGCAGTAGAGGCAAGTTCATCTGTGAAAAAACCTGATAATGCAGTAGTAGATTGTGAAGTTTACACTGTAGTATCACATTCTGAAGATGAAAAACCTTTAGACTGCAAGATGGAAAAGGAAATTTTACCTAAAGAACTTACTGAATCATTAAATGATGAAGAACTTTCTAGATTTATGAAAGCTGCTGATATGTTAGGATTAAAAACTATGGGTGATATTGATAAATATAGTAAAAACCATGGTGACTTACATGATCAAGCGTTACTAGATCAAATGGAACAAGATGCTAAGATGGTAGTAGAATTATCAGAAGCACTTTCATTTGATGATGATTGGGATGATGAACCAGAAACAGAAGCTGAGTATTTTGACTATGAAGATGATTATTTAGCAGATGCACTTTATTACATCGACAAGTTTGGTGGTTATGAAGTAGTTAAAGCTACTAGAGAAAAACTAGAAAAGCTTCATAATGAATTTGATAAACTAAAAGAAAAGATTAAAGCTAAGCTTCCAGAAATTAAGAGAGCTAGAGGTAAGATTACAACATTACTTAAAGCTGGTGAAGATCCAGTTCTTGAAGATGTTGAAACTCCTTATGGTGTTTTAGTAAAAATTAAAGGCATTAAGGTAGATGAAGAAAACCCGGATGATGAACTTGATGAAGGTAACTTATCTGACCTACGCCAAAACTTAGACAGTCAAGTAGTTAGTCAAACTGAAAAAGATGCTTATTATGACCAAAAGAGTAAGATTGCTGATGCTATTCAAAAAGAATTAGGTCTAAATGACTGGGATGCTATCAAGGCTAAGTTTACTGAATTAGGTGGAGATTTAGCAGCAGTTAAGAATAGCGATGAAATTTTAGATTTTATTTATGATAAGTGTTGTACTAACTTAAAAGAAGACACAACATCAGGTCTTTGTGGAGATTGGTGGGATGATGAAGAAGATAAACAAGAAAAGTTAGGCTACATAGAAGAAGGAAGAGAAAGATGGGTAGTAACCCCAGAAGACGAAAAAGTATGGGACTCACTTTCTGACTCTGATAGGCTTTTTCTAACTTACTCTGATGATATGGGTTATTGGTATGATAACATTATGGACAGAGAAGAATTAATGGATGCTTATTTAGAACTTGCTTCTAAATTTTCTAGATACGCAGATAAAGAACCTCTTACTGAAGGCATAATTGATAGTGCTAAACGTTTTATTGCTCTTAAGGTTTTAAATAAAGAATTTAGTGATAAAGGATTTAGAGTTAGTGTAAGAGACGGTAAAGGTGATCATGAAGTTAGCGCTAAACGTTTTGGATCTGCTTCTGATGCAGACAAGTATGCTAAAGCCATGAGTGCTAAACCAGAAGTAGCAGCAGTATTTGTATATACAGAAGCTGATAAGCCTGAAGACAGAAAAGCTTTATCTGAATACAGAAATAATGATATAGTAAATGATTATGTTTTAGGTATAGCTAAAGAAATTCAAACTCAAAATAAAGCAGACAAGACAATTGCTAAGACACAATCTAAAGGTGTAGATGTTACAGACCACAGAGAAGAAACTTCCACTGAATCTAAACCTGCTGCTGCTGAATCTAAACCAGCAGAAAAACCAGTAGAACCTGAATCTAAACCAGCAGAAAAACCAGAAGCAGAGGTGGCTAAACCAGCAGAAGAACAAAAATATGATACTGCTAAGCTAAATGCACTTAGAAAACATAATAAAGATATTCTCAAAGCTTTCCAGGATGCAGGATTAGACACTAAAGATTTAACAGTTGCTGCTATCGATAAGAATGGTAAATCATACAAGAAAGCAAGTAAACAATTAAATGGTCTTAGAAAAGCTTTATTTGGTGAAGCACTAGAAGATACAGAATATGATGATGTTCCACTAGATTTTGAAGATCAAATGGATTATCTAGCAAAAGATGAAGATGAAGCTATTGAAGGTTACGAAAAAGTAATTGATAAAGTAGAAGATGAACGCATTGCTGCTGAATTAGAGAAAATTAAAACTGAAGAAGAAGCACATAAAGACTTTCTAGAAACTGTTAAAGAAGATCCAACTGCTGAATATGTAGAACCACTTAGTACAGAAGAAGTAGAAGAAACAGTTCCAGAAGTTGAAAATTATTTTGATGAAGACTTTGAGGATAAAAAACTCAATGAAATGTCTTTAAAGCGTAAATTTGTAATCGGATTTAAATATGGTGATTCAACAGATTAT
>AUXO017728096.1_pt1 | contig 10866 bp, 6 predicted proteins | sample 768731 | NCBI WGS metagenome assembly AUXO01 (sample SAMN02715735, study PRJNA202380) | gut metagenome | biome: sheep rumen | host: Ovis aries | place: New Zealand: Palmerston North
TCCGATCTTATGGCAGAGAATGATAAGCTGGTTGAGTTCAGAGAGAAAGTAGAGAAAGTTAACAGCGAGATTAATTACCAGAAGATTAATCTCACAAAAGCTAATGACGATCTTGAGAAGTCAAATGAAGAATCAAGATCTCTTATCGAGGTTATGAAATACTTCTCGGCAAGCTTTGATGTAGAGAAGAATGTTCATGTTATGATTAATAATATCATGAAGGTCAAAAAGGCCGGTGCTGTAGGATTCTATATAGATAAGGATGTATACATGAATGATAAGCCTTATCTTGATGTAATATCGGCAAATGATGTTTCCGGCGTTATCATGAATCAGGATTTATATGATATATATAATGTGATTAAAAAAAGACGCAGTCTTGAGCCTCTTGTTTTGTGTGAGAATTATGATTTCAAATATCCGTATCTGGCAGGTGGAAATCTGTGTAATGCGGTAGCATTTCCGGCTTATGAGAATGATAATATATATGGTGTAATGGTAGTTGCATCAAGCAAATACGAATTCTTCCTTAATGGGTATTCTTTCTATGAATCATCAGTAATGGATTTTACTTCTGCGCTGATTTCTGACAGATTGTATCTCAAGACGGAAGATATGGCAAAGAAGGATGGACTGACTAAGATATATAACCGTATATATTTTAATCAGTTTTATCCGGAACTTATGTCTCAGATAAAAAGTGAAAATACATCTCTGACTGTGGCTATGATGGATATAGATCACTTTAAAAATGTAAATGATACCTATGGACATCTGGCAGGTGATGAGGTTATCAAGATGGTTGCCTCAGTAGATGCTAAGTATGCCAAGCTGTATAACGGAACGGCAGTCAGATTTGGTGGTGAAGAATTCCTACTTATCCTTAAGGATATGGATATAGCACATGCTCATGAAATTCTTGAAAGAATGCATGATGAGATTACAAAGAACATAGTTGAGTTTGAGGATCTGAAGATACCTGTCAACGTAAGTATGGGACTTGCTTCGTATCCTGAAACATGTAACAGAGTGGAGGATGTAATTGATCATGCAGATCAGGCGCTGTATTACAGTAAAGAGCATGGTAGAGGAAGAATAACAATAGACGGAAGAGAAGGAGAATAAAAAATGAATATTCTAGTCATCAATGCAGGTTCGACAACACTTAAGTATCAGCTTATCGATTCAGATTCTGAAGAGGTAAAAGCAAAAGGTTTATGTGAAAGAATCGGTGCAGAAGGTGGAATGCTGAAATACGATGTCATTTCAAAAGGTGAGAAAAAGGAAAAGCAGATAGATTTTCCTGATCATGGTGTAGCACTTAAGGCGGTAATCGATGTTCTTATTGATCCTGAAGATGGAGCTATAAGTTCTCTCGATGAGATAGGCGCTGTAGGACACAGAGTTGTTCATGGTGGAGAGTATTTCAGTTCATCTGTAAAGGTTGATGATGATGTTATAAAGAAGATAGAGGAATGTTCAGATCTTGCACCTCTGCATAATCCTGCAAACCTGCTTGGAATAAGAGCATGCCAGAAACTTATGCCAAATGTTCCTCAGTGTGTAACCTTTGATACAGCTTTTCATCAGACAATGCCTGAGAAGGCATATATGTATGGAATTCCATACAGCTATTATGAGAAATATAAAATTAGACGTTATGGTTTCCATGGAACAAGCCATAGTTATGTAAGTAAAGAAGCTCTCAAATATCTTGATAAGGATGTGGCTGATACTAAGGTTATAGTATGTCATCTTGGTGGTGGTTCAAGTATAACTGCTGTACAGGGTGGCAAGTCAGTTGATACATCAATGGGACTTACACCACTTGAAGGTCTTGTTATGGCTACCAGAAGTGGAAATATAGATCCGGCTATAGTTCAGTATATAGCTAATAAAGAAAATAAGACAGTTGATGAAGTTCTTAATATACTTAATAAGAAGTCTGGAATGTATGGTCTTTCAGAGAAGAGTGGAGATGCACGTGACATTGATGCAGGAGTAAAGGCCGGGGACAAGAAATCAATTATAGCATTTAATGCATTTGTTCATAGCGCTGTTAAACTTGTTGGAAGTTATGTTGCATCCATGAATGGAGTTGACCTGATTGCATTTACTGCAGGAATCGGAGAGAATGATGCTGCAGTTAGAAAAGCTATACTTGAGAACTTTGGTTATCTCGGTATTTCAATCAATGATGAAGTAAATAATGCAACACATGGTAAAGAAGCAGTTATCTCTACGGATGATTCAAAGGTTAAGGTAGTGGTTATTCCTACAAATGAAGAACTTGCTATAGCCAGAGAGACACTTCAGCTTGTCAGATAGTTGTTTTGTAGATATACATAACGCTATATAATTGTTTTGCAAATAATTAAAAATTTTGTTTTGCAAATAATTAAAAATTTTGTTGACAAACCTATTCTTCATAAGTATAATATGTCGAGTGTGGTTTGAAACCAAGTTTTGTTTAAGGAGGTGTAATCGGTATGTCAATTTGTCCAAAGGGAAAAATATCTAAAGCTAGACGTGATAAGAGAAGAGCTAACTGGAAGATGTCTGCTCCAACCCTTGTAAAATGCAGCAAGTGCGGAGAACTTATGATGCCTCACAGAGTATGTAAGAACTGTGGCTCTTACGGTCAGAAAGAGATAATTGCAGTAGATTAATTATTAGATATTTATATGATAAATGAAGAACAGGTCATTTTGATCTGTTCTTTTTCTTTTACTTGAAAAAACTTAGCATATAGTCTACAATGATAAGGTTAAATTAGCCAAAGGTGGGTAAATATATGATAAATATAGTTATCGATACAATCGGTGGTGACAACGGCGCTGCAGTTTGTGTAAAAGGCGCGATAGAAGGACTTAAACAAAATGAAAATGTAAAACTGTTTCTTACCGGTCATAAGGAAGAAATAGATGGATTTCTAAGTGAGTATGAATATGATAAATCCAGAGTAGAGGTAATAGACTGTTCGGAGGAGATTGATCTCAACGAACCGCCTGTTCATGCTGTCAGAGAGAAGAAAGATTCATCCCTTGTTGTGGGGCTTAACCTGGTAAAGGAAGGAAAGGCTGATGCTATTATCTCAGCAGGAAGCACAGGAGCTATACTTGCCGGTGGTCAGTTCGTTGTTGGAAGAGCTAAAGGGGTTAAGAGAACTCCGCTTGCTCATCTTCTTCCTACTGCTACAGAACCATCTCTACTCCTTGATTGCGGAGCTAATGTCGATGTAAAGCCTGAAGTTCTTGTTCAGTTTGCGCAGATGGGTTCTATCTATATGGAATGTGTATGTGGCATAGATAATCCTAAGGTTGCTCTTGCAAACATAGGTCTTGAAGAAGAAAAGGGTAATTCTCTGGTTAAAGCAGCGAATAAAATGCTGAAAGAGAATGAAAGCATAAACTATAAAGGATACATAGAAGCCAGAGCCATACCGTATGGCAAGGCTGATGTTGTAGTTGCTGACGGATTTGTTGGCAACACAATTATAAAACTATATGAAGGATTATCAAAGATGATCCTTAAGGAATTAAAAGGTGCCTTTTTATCTTCTTTTTCCAGCAAGGTAGGAGCTTTACTTGTTAAGAAGAATATGAAGAAGACACTTAAGAAATTTGATGCATCAGATAAAGGAGGCGCACCGCTTCTGGGATTAAAAGGTCTTGTAGTAAAGATACATGGTAATTCCAAGGAGGGCGAGGTTATATCTGCTATAGCCCAGTGTGTTTCATTTGTTGAGAATGATGTAAATGGAAAAATTATTAGAGGTTTTGAAGATGCGTAAAAGTGATTATTCTGAACTTGAGGAAATACTTGGTTATAAATTCAAAGATAGATCACTTCTGGATACTGCATTTACCCATAAATCCTTTTCAAATGAATCTTCTGAGAAGGCTCATTCCTATGAGCGTTTTGAATTCTTGGGAGATGCTATTCTTGAATTTGTTACCAGTAAGGAACTGTTTCTTGAATATCCCGAAAAAACAGAGGGTGAACTTACCAAGCTTCGTGCAAGTCTGGTCTGTGAATATACCTTATCCCAGATAACCAAGAATCTTGGATTTGGTGACTATCTCTATTTGAGTCATGGTGAAGAGATAACTGGAGGAAAAAACAGACCATCTATTCTTTGTGACCTGTTTGAATCAGTGCTTGGAGCGATATATCTGGATGGTGGTATTGATGAGGCCGAGAAGTATATAAAGAAGTTTCTTCTGAGTGATATAGAAGGAAAGTCTACATTTTATGATGCCAAGTCAATTCTTCAGGAATATGCACAGGGAAATGGACTGAAGCTGGACTATCGTCTTATATCCACACAAGGTCCCGAACATAACAGAGTATACAGAGTTGTGGCAAGACTTCAGGGCGAAGAGTACGAAGAGGGAACTGGTCCGACTAAGAAGATGGCAGAACAGGTTGCTGCCCATGAAACTATCAACAGGTTAGGTATTGAGTAATGTATTTAAAAAGCATAGAGGTAAATGGTTTTAAATCCTTTGCAAATAGAATAGATTTTAAGTTTGAAGAAGGAATAACCGGAATAGTTGGACCAAATGGTTCGGGAAAGAGTAATGTTGCAGATGCCGTAAGATGGGTTCTGGGTGAGCAGAGTGCTTCAAAGCTTCGTGGTTCCAAGATGGAAGATGTTATCTTCTCAGGAACAGAGCTTAGAAAGCCACAGGCAGCAGCATATGTAGCAATTACACTGGATAACTCAGATCATAGTCTTCCTATAGATTATAATGAAGTAACTGTTGCAAGACGTGTCTATAGGTCTGGTGAAAGTGAGTATCTGCTAAATGGAAATGTAACTCGTCTGAAAGACATAACATCCATGTTTTTTGATACAGGTATTGGTAAAGAAGGCTATTCTATTATAGGACAGGGTCAGATAGAAAGAATTCTTTCAGATAAACCTGATGACAGAAGAGCACTCTTTGATGAAGCTGCCGGTATAGTTAAATATAAAAAGAATAAGCAGATAACAGAGAAACAGCTTGATAATGAGCATATAAGTCTGAACAGAGTTAATGACATTTTGTCCGGACTTGAAGAAAGAGTAGAACCTCTGAGGAAGCAGTCTGAGAAGGCGAAAATATATCTGGAGTTAAAGGATAGACAGAAAACTCTGGATATTAATTCTTTCCTTATAGAGATAGATAAGATAAGAGCTAAACTTGATGAGAATCAGGAGAAGCTGAATATCACAGAGTCTGATACTGCCAGACTTCAGGAGGAATTCGACTTTACAAAGGCTGAGTATGAGAGACTTGAACAGACTCTTGAAGAGATAAACGAGAAGATAGATGAGCTAAAAAACAGTATAAGCGAAAAGAAGCTTGAAAATGAACGTGCTGATGGTGAAATCAGGGTTATAAAGGAAAGAATATCATCAGAGGGTGTTATTAATGCTGAGATAAATGCTCAGATTGACAGACTGTCAAAACGTCTCGAAGAACTGGAAAAAAATAAGAACGAATTAGAAGATAAGAAGAAAACTGTTGAAGAGGAATTAAAAGAAAAAGAAAAGAAAGCGTCAGAAACAGATAAAGAAAGAATAAAAGCTGAAGATGAAGAAAATGAGACTGCAGCAAGAATTGAAACTGCTAAGTCGGATATCATTGAATTCATAAATGAAGGTGGTAATCTCAAGGAGAAGATAGCCAGATATGATACTATGCTTGAGAACATCAATCTTCGTAAGACGGAACTTAAATCAAAGCTTCTTCAGGATAAGAGTGAGGAAAGTCTGATTCTCGCAGAGAAGAAGAATCTTGAAGAAGAAAAGAGTACAGTAGATGAATCAATAGAGAAAAACAGAGTTAAGTTATCCAAGTGTGAGAATGAACTCAGGACTGTTTCAGACAGATCTACGACAGTAAAAAATGATATACAGAAATATAGCCAGAATGTTATAAGCCTTAAATCCAGATATGAAAGTCTTCGTAATCTGACCGAACGATATGAAGGTTATGGTCAGAGTATCAAGAAGGTTATGGAAAGAAAGGAGAATAACAAGAAAGTTATAGGTGTTGTTGCCGATATAATTGAGGCACCGGCTGAATATGAAACTGCTATCGAAACAGCACTTGGAGCCAGCATTCAGAATATTGTAACAGAAGACGAGGCTACAGCAAAAGAAATGATCAGCTATCTGAGGACAAATAAACTCGGTAGAGCTACATTTCTTCCTATTACAAGTATAGTAAAAAGAGGTTCTGCCAACCCGGATGCTCTTAGAGAAAATGGTGTAATAGGTGTTGCTTCACAGCTGGTAAAGACTGACAGAAAATATGAGAATATCATCGACAGCCTGCTTGGCAGAAGTATAGTTGTCGATAATATTGATAGTGCCATACGCATATCTAAAAAATATAATCAGTCACTTCGTCTTGTAACACCAACGGGTGAATTAATAAATCCTGGTGGTGCTATGACAGGTGGTGCTTTCCGTAATTCAAGTAATCTTCTTGGTAGAAAGAGAGAACTTGAAGAGATACAGAAGGAGATAGGAGAATCAAATAACAGGTTGAGTAAGCTGCGTGAAGAGGATGCAAATCTCACTATGAAGAAAGAGACTCTTCGTGAGGAAAGAACTAATCTTACTAATCAGCTGCAGAAACTTTCTATAGAGCAAAACTCTGTTAATATCGGACTGAAGAACGTCGAGGAGCGTCTGGAGACTATCCATCACAGCTTCGCTTCTGTAAAAAAGGAAAGTACAGAACTTGATGTGCAGATAGGTCAGATCGATGAGAATAAAAAGGAACTGTTTGATACAGGAAAACAACACGAGAATTCTATAAAAGATAGAGAAGGCACTATAGCCAGTCTTGAAATAGAACTCACAAATAAGAGAAATCTCAAGCATGAGATTGAAGATAAACTCTCTGCAATGAATCTTGAGCTTGCCGCTGTACGTCAGAATATGTCCTATGCCGATAATGACATAAGCCGTGTTAAGGCAGAGATGGTCGAATATAAAGAAGAAATCGATTCGGCAAAGAGTCGACTAAGCAGTAATTCTGATAATGTATCTAATCTTGAAAAAGAACTTGATAAGCTATATACACTCAAAGCCGAAAATGATGGTAAGGTGAATGAAGCGCTTATTCAGTTACAGAAGAATACAGAAGAGAAAGATACAATAAACAGGAATCATAAGGACTTCTTCTCGAAGAGAGAAAAATTATCTTCGGATATAAATGGCCTTGAGAAAGCGGCATATACATTAAAGCTCGCTATTGAGAAACTCGAAGAGGACAGAGATAAAGCTTCCAATTATATGTGGGAGGAGTACGAACTTACATATAGTTCTGCAGAGCTTCTTAAAACCGAGGATTATGATAATCCGGCTGAATTAAAGAAAGAAATCTCTGCAGTACGTCAGAAGATTAAATCTCTTGGTGATGTAAATGTAAATGCTATTGAAGAATTCAAAGAAGTATCAGAGAGATATGAATTCCTGAAAGGACAGCGTGACGATATAATTGAAGCAGAAAATAATCTACGAGGTATCATAGCTGATCTGGATAGGGCTATGAAAGAAACCTTTGAAGAGAAGTTCCATGATATCCAGGAGATGTTCAGTAAGGTATTCAAAGAACTTTTCGGTGGAGGTAAAGCAAGTCTTACTCTTGTAGATGAAGAGGATATCCTTGAAACAGGTATCATAATAAATGCACAGCCGCCAGGAAAAAAACTGCAGAATATGATGCAGCTTTCGGGTGGTGAGAAGAGTCTTACTGCCATAAGTCTCCTTTTTGCAATACAGAGTCTGAAGCCATCGCCATTCTGTATTCTTGATGAGATAGAGGCTGCGCTTGATGATTCAAATGTAGGAAGATTTGCGCATTATCTTGATAAGCTTACGAAACATACACAGTTCGTTGTAATTACACACCGTAAAGGTACAATGGAGGCTGCTAACAGGCTATATGGTATAACTATGCAGGAAAAAGGTGTATCCACCCTTGTTTCTGTAAATCTTATAGAAGATAAACTGGATAACTAGTATAGAGATTTCTAATTACCTGGACTCTAAACTTGTTAAAACTAAAAATGTGAGGTAAAGTATGGGATTTTTCCAAAGATTAAAAGAAGGATTAAAGAAAACAAGTAACAGTATAGCAAGTGTTTTTTCACAGACTACAGAGATAGATGAAGATTTCTATGATGAACTGGAAGAAACTCTTATATCTGCTGACATGGGATTTGAGACAACAGAAAGAGTAATAGATGAACTGAGAGATAAAGTTGAAGAGCTTGGTATAAAGGATGCCTCTCAGTGTAAAGAATATGTTATGAATTCACTTAGAGAGCAGATGCATGTACCGGATAATGCTTACTGTTTTGAAGATGCAAAAACAGTTATGCTGATAATAGGTGTAAATGGAGTGGGAAAGACTACTTCGATAGGCAAGCTGGCTGCACAGTACAAGAATCAGGGGAGAACTGTACTTGTAGCTGCTGCTGATACATTTAGGGCAGGTGCTATAGAGCAGCTTAGAACCTGGACTGAGAGAGCTGGAGTAGACCTCATAGCTCAAAATGAAGGAGCGGATCCTTCAGCAGTTGTTTATGATGCTGTAAAGGCGGCAAAAGCACGTAAGACTAATCTTACACTTATTGATACTGCAGGGCGTCTGCATAATAAGAAAAATCTTATGGATGAGCTGGCGAAGATGAGAAGAGTCATTAATCGTGAATATCCTGAATGCTATGTAGAGACGCTTATTGTTCTTGATGGTTCTACTGGTCAGAATGCTCTTGAGCAGGCAAGACAGTTTAGTTCAGTAACCGAGATAAATGGTATTATTCTAACAAAACTGGATGGAACTGCGAAGGGTGGTATAGCGGTAGCTATTCAATCTGAACTTAAGGTTCCTGTTAAATATATTGGCGTCGGTGAGAAGATAGATGATCTTCAGAAGTTTGACCCGGAAGAATATATAAATGCTCTTTTTGCTGATTTTGATATGAAATCAGATATAGAGATGATAGCAGATTAGAAATCAGATTTCAGATAATCGGAAGTCTATTATTTATAAGGTTAAAAGTATTTATAAGTTTTTTGCAGGTGTTATATATGAATGATGAGATAACTGAGGTTCTAAATAATAAATTACCGAATAAAGTAACTGTGGAAAGTCTGGAAAAAGAGAAAGTCGAAGAAGCAGCTGAAGAAGCTGTGTCGAAAGACGATAAAACGACTGATGTGCTGGAAAAACAAGATGATAAAACGACATCTGACGATGTTTCGCAGGATGACAAAACAACAGATATTCTAAAAAAGACAGATGATGAATTATCATCTGAAGACTCTGATGTACCAAGTTCTGAAGTTCTTACTAAAGCATACGATATAATTGAGAAAGAAAAGAGAAAGAAAAGAATTTTGTTTATTGGTGCAGGTTCGATTCTTGCTATATTTCTTATAGGTATTATATTTGTCAGTATTTTATCTACGCCTGGTTTTCCGGACGGATCCAGTATGAAGCTGGTTCATGCTTTTGATGTCTATAGATTGTCGTGGGATACATCAAAGACTGGTAAGGCAAAAGAATATATAGTTGAAATATATGATGGTACGCGTCTTGAGCCTACTGAAATGGAGTTAAAGAAGAATAAAGAGTCTCTTCTTTATTCAGATGATGTTTTGAAGAAGGAAGATTCGGCATCATCTATTGCTGAAATCAGCCTGCCGGGTGGCTCTATAAAAGGCAAGAAGATTATTATATATATTAATTCTGAAAAGAAGATACATTTGTTCGGTAAAGAGATAGTTAAGAAGGGAAAGTCACCTCTTATTGCAAAAGTAGCAATTGATGAAGCAGTTGATTATAATATAGGAACAGATGTAAATATAGAAGAAAGCAGTATTACATTTACTACCGGAAAAGGAAGCCCTGAGAAGTATTCATTATATGTAAAAAAAGAAGGGACTGCTCTGAATACGAGTACTGATGCATCGTCCAGCGATGCTGAATCCGACGACGTATTTAAGCTGCTTGCAAATGGAAAAGTTGATGGTGATAATGTTCAGGCAAAAGTTGTATTTGGTACAAAGGACTTTCCACTGCCTGAAACTGGTGAGACTTATATTTTCCAGATAAAGGGCGAGACAGTAAGTGGTCCGCTTACATATACAGATTTGAATTATAATGATATATCTATGGACCGTAATGGTTTCCTTACCAGCAGTATAGCGGTTAATACTACAGATGATGGTAATAACAGATATACATTTACCTGGAATGAAACCAAAGGAAATGGATATAAGCTGTCTGTATGGAGTGATATGGAGCAGCAGTGGTATGAGCTTAAGTCATTTGGAGTAACTGATGAGAGAACATATACTACAGAAAAGCTTAAACCATGTATAGATGCAAAGTATCGTATAGAAGCTATCAGCGAGCCGGGAGCGGCTGAACTGGAAAGTGTACAGGAGATATCGATACGTACAAAGCCTTCTATTCAGTATGCAACGGTATGGCCAACTATGGAGCTTCCTGTATATAAGAACAGTATAGGAGACGAGCAGGTTGGTACGGTAAGTCTGCTTCATGGAATGACAGTTCTGGATGAGAGTGATGGAAGATTTCATGTAAGAACAGGAATGGGAGATAATGCCGAAGAAGGATATATCGAAGCCATAAAGTGTCTTGTAAATCTTCCTGATTATATGGGGGATCTTTGCAAATATGATATAACTAATAGTTATTCATCAGGTCTCACAGCTCATGACTATGCTATTCCGGAATTATCCGGAACAACGGTATCAGGTTATGAAAATGTACTTCTTAGTGATGGAAGTTTTCTGGTTCCTGTACTTTATCCTGTAGCACAGAGTCT
>AUXO018580527.1_pt1 | contig 10865 bp, 9 predicted proteins | sample 768731 | NCBI WGS metagenome assembly AUXO01 (sample SAMN02715735, study PRJNA202380) | gut metagenome | biome: sheep rumen | host: Ovis aries | place: New Zealand: Palmerston North
ACAAAACTCGGCGACAGCACCTCAAACGCATCACTGTGCTGATAGATATACCGCATGGCATAACCCGTAATACACCTATAAATGAACTTTTTACCTCTTAGTAGCAGTTTCCATATAAGATTATGAGTTTTTGAAATATCAGTCTCTATTCCCTGAATTCTCCCATTCTGTAGAGGATCATTATGAAAGACTGATATAACTTTTGCATTGGATTCTATCCTTGCTCGATTGATGGTTTTTATAGGGAGTAAGGGTAGCCCCCATTGATTAATAATAACATCAATATGATTATCTTGAACCGCTCGATGGAGAATTGAAATATTTTCAAAAGATTTACAATATCCTTTACCAATAATCAATTTTATGGAATAATCAAAGGTTTCAACAATTCTTCCAACTCCCTTTTCAAAGGCATACACATATACGTTATGACCTTCAGCAGAGAATTTGTTTGCTAGGGCTGACGAAACAACTTCTACACCTCCAATCTCAAGAGTTTTAAGGACAAACAGGATGTTCATTATAATGCGAACCAATATGAGTAACTAGATTTGTAATCTATCTCCCTTATTCTTTCTTTAATAAACCGTGCAGGATTGCCCCCAACAACTGTATAAGGCTCAACATCCTTAGTTACAACACTTCCTGCAAGAATGACAGCCCCTTCATGAATAGTTACACCTGGCATGATTAACACATTTGAGAAGACAAACACATTATCTTCAATAGTAACAGGAGCACCCTTTGTTTCGAAATGTGGACTATCAAGATTATGACCCAGAGTATATATTTTCGCATCATGAGCAATGCCGACATTATTTCCTATTGTTATACCACGACGATTATCCAAATAACATCCAAAATTCACAACGGAATTGTTTCCAATTATAAATTTGCCCACATGGAAGAATCTGCACCCCCTATGGACACAACTATTATCACCTATACGAAAACCATAAAGCCTTAAATACAATTTACGCATGGGATTAGGGAAAAAAATATAGCTAAAATTCAACCAAGTCACTATAATGAACTTGCATTGTAGGAGTATATTCCTCATTTATAATTTTATCCATTTATTCGGAATAATATGACTCTCAAAGTTTTCATATTTATGAAGTTCTTTCGAGAACCATCTTTCAGGACTTATAACAATTTTATCTTTGTTCGTATTCAAAAAAGCGCCCCACCAACTATATGTGCTATTGGCTATAATATTATGCTTACACATACTCATAAGCTGCATATCAAAATGATTCCCCCATCCAACGGAAGGATTCCAGTCAACAGCCTTATAACTTATACCTTTTATATTATCTTTAACCCATTCCCAGTTATCGGTAAACATATAGAATCGAGGATTATCAATGTGAGATTTAATATAATCTATAGCTTTATTATAATAGTCAACATCACATGCGCCTTTATAATCTGGTCGCGTTAAATAATCTTTTCCTTTACGGATATGAATGGAAATGGAATTACAATTCTTTATTTCAGCAATAGCACTCTGATTGATATAATCTGCTAAGGGAGAAAAAGAAAAAGCATTCTGTGCTTCTGATATAACCTGTTCCACCATATTCGCATTTTGAAACGCACCAGCCACATACAAATTCTTGTCCAGTTGCTCTTCGTCAACTAATTCATAAGTTTTAGGCATAATCACATTGGTCGTAAAAGACAGATAATGCCTTCTGAACTTCGACAACAAGTCGTATGCTCCCCCCATCTTGTAGATTTCCCATTTTGGAGCCTGGGGTATAACTGCATTAGGAAAGATACGGTTCCAGTCAATGTCCTCCATCTTCCATTTCGTAGGCTTATATAGGTTGTCTAAAGATACATTACATCCTTTTTTGTTCAGATACAAAAAATAACTATATTGGAACATTCTGTTAGCCAGACCAGCTGACATTCTAATAATTACTTTATTCATTTTTGTCTAAATAATGTTTTAAATCAATAGCATACCCCATACATATATCCATATTAGCATATTCCCATTCTGCAAATCTTCCACATAGATAAATACCATAAGACCCCAATAGTTCCTTTAATGATGAAATCATTGACCGAGTATTCTTATCTTGTATAGGATAGGTATAACGTTCAAAGTTATGGGTGAGATACATAGGAGAATAAGGCATGCGCTGTAAGTTTTCTAATATATCATCCTTGGAAATATCGTCCGTAAACTCTATTGTACCCGTCATTTTGCCTGGAGCATTATTTGAATCAGAAAAATTACCTGAACAAATAATGCGGTGTGACAAATGTTCCATACTAGGCTGGTATATCCAACTATACGGATTATTTCCTATCTCGCAAAACACAGAAGTTGTACCATGAAACTCCAAGTCCTCAATTGGTTTTACAAAAGAGTTTATATCGATAGAATCAGATAACATCTTTGGTAAATCCTTGACATTTCCACAAAAAACAATCCTATCAGCCTCTATACCGTTCACAGACCATCCTCGCTCTGTCTTCTGAACACTTTCAACCAATGAATTATATCTCATGTCTAACCCCTTTGCCAACGTATCAGCAATGAACTGGGAACCGCCATTTTTCGGATAATAGAATGAACTATGCACAAACTGACGTTCTTCTACATGATAAATGTTGGCAAAGATGATTTCTGCCACTGTTGGCATGGGCAATTTTCCTTCCAACCATGATAGAGGAACTTTAGTCAAATCCCGTCTCCAAACTTTCCAATTGTAGGGTTTAAAGTATAATTCATATAACGTATTTCCAAAACGTCCCTTTAAAAACTCCTCAAAATTCGCAGGATAGTTTTTTCCACCTTTAGCCATTTCAACTAAATCCGCTACAAAATGTTCGCCCGTTTCTTTATCCAACATAAAAGCATGGTTCTCTATAGGATACGGAAGAATAGTCCCATTAGGCATTACAACAGAAGCGTTGCGTATGGCTTTCGTAAACTGTTCTTCCTTTTCAAAGAAGGACCAAAACCATTGCATAACGTCTTCACGCTTAGTATTGAAAACATGACCTCCTGTTCTATGGAAAAGAGACCCTTCAATGCGGTCACATTTTATCATACCTCCAGGTCGAGAGCCCTTCTCCAAAACCACCACATCATTTTCTTTTTTCAGTAATTGCGCTATTGACAATCCAGAAATGCCTGCTCCAATAATTATATATTTCATATTTATCTATTTAAGTTCAACATTATGCCATCTCATATATCTTAAAAGATTACACCAGAACCATCTGGAAAAGAATATTCCGTTCGTCAAAAGAAAAAGAAATCCCCCAAATATGTTCTTATGGGACATACACTCATGTAGAGTTCGATTAGTAACATTTTGTTTTGCCCAATTCAATAACCCATTATAATCAGATTCCATTAAATTATGCGACTCCTTCTGCATTGAAAAGAATTGCTCAAATTCTTTATAAGTTTTTTGTGATATATTAGTACTATAAGGAATTTGTTCGCCGACAAAAAAACTCAAACAACTTCTATCGAAATTGAATCCACAAGATTTAACATCTTTAAGCATTAGGTCAACAACACTTTCCAAATTAGCTCTTTGAATAGAAGTAATGCTATTCTTTGCTCTCCTATGGTAGATAACATAACTAGACAATGTCTTAATATACAAATTATCAATTAACATTCTCCTCCACAGGTCAAAGTCTTCACGATGTAAAGTTTCAGGCGCATCTCTATATTTGTATCTTTTTATTGCTTCAGCTTTAACTACAATCCCTGGATGTAATATCTGAGTGGCAAACAACTGTGAAAATCTTAAGGCATCATTGCTTAAATAAGGGAAGAATATTCTTTTCCTATACTTCTTTCCATCATCGGTCATCTCATAATCCCTTTGGTTTACAACAGAAGCGTATGGAGCATCTTTAAAACCTTTAACAGCATATTCAAGCCATTCTTTAATAGCAATATCATCACCATCAATTCTAGCAATGTATTCTCCTTCTGCTAAATCCAATCCTTTATTTAGGGTATATATCAGTCCCTTATTTTCTTCATTTCTAAAATACTTTATACGTTCATCATCATATGACAAAATAATATCCTCTGTGTCATCGGAACTTCCGTCATTGATTATAACAAACTCAAAATCACGAAAAGTTTGTCTCAAAACACTACTGATTGTTTCTCGAACATATCTTCCAACATTGTGTACTGGCATTATTATTGATATCATCATAAAATAGAAATAAATTAATATGCAAAACGTACATCCTTACTATTTCCAGAAATATTTATCTTCATTGTAGCGAGGCATAAAATCAGCACGAAGGAGTAATCCATACTTGGAGTTGATGTAAGTGTTGAAAAAACCAACCATGCAACTGGTGCAACATAAGCGTAACGGACATGATAGTATCTATTGACAATTACCATACCTAATACAAATATTATGTAGCCTACAGAGCCCCAAATCCCTCTTTCATACAACAAAACGAACCAAACACTTTCTGCACCTAACAAATCAGGTCTGCTTATAGCCAACTCTTCTATCGTTTTCAAGCCATGCCCCCACATATCATAGGGTGCCATATTCTCCAATATGATATCCAATTGTGATATACGCATAAAAAACGAGCTTCCCCCACTCTCTGAAGCTTCTGCTTGATCAAATGCCGCATTCATCGAATGAACAAAGGGAACTGCAATCAAACTAATTACAAATAATAATAATACAACAATTATAATTTTACTAATCGAATTGAAATATTTTTTTTTCAAAAATAATGGGAGCATTAATGCTATTAGACAAATTGTTGACGATTTTGAATTTGCAAGTACGACTCCAAGAACCCCCATAAAGATTATTACTTTTTGTTTGTTAATGAAGGGTAGATACGTCGGATGATATTGCTTTATATATAAAATAAAAGATGAGATAAAAGCACAATATCCTCCAAAAACAAGATGAATAGGCATAAACGACTGACATCTCAGCAAACCATATCTAATCTCTGTACTTTTCCACATTTTTCCTTCACCACCAAATGCCATCTCAAAGTCAATGATAGGGTTTAAATGAGAAGCACTTTCAAATACAGCGTATGTGGTTACGACAATTAATGCAACACACAAGTGCTTAATAAACAATAGCATATATTCTTTTTTGTGCATGTATCTCCAAAATAAATATGCCAATAATACATTGTTAAGAATCTCCTGAACTAAAGAAAAGATATAATTATTAATTGAGTTTGTTGAAAAGACACAAACAAGCACCAAAGACAATATATATAAATTACCATAAAGTATATAAGGATATTTATGATAACGGATTTCAGATAATCTCTGATCTCGGAATTTTATACAATATAGAAATAGAAACCATAGTGAAAGAGCAGTTTTCAGAGACAACGTTGGGGATTGTACTAAACATGTTCCTGAATGTATTATAATCTGCCATGCAGCGAAAACAGCAAAGGCCTTCTCTGTTTTTTTACTAGAATAAATAGCAAATAATACAAAGACCAACCAATACAGAATCATATAAAACGTTTAAGAAACGAATGAAATTTAACAAATATGTCAATAATCAATTTTTCGTCTAAAGACTTTGTCTACAAATCGTTTCAATTTACCTCGTTCATAACATTTTGGCTCATGATTATCGAAAAACGCATCAATATAATAATCAATTTTCCTTTTAATATATGCCGGATAAATAATTGAATATGGCATCAATTTTTTAAAAAGTTCAGGAGTTAACTTTCTGTAATCAACAAATCTATTGGGAATAATTAAAAAACGGAAAGATTTGTTTTGTGCATATGATAATTGTATATCCATTTTCCTTTTTTGCAAATGCACATACATGTATTCCTCTTTCTTTAGCCTATTATTTTCAATCGAATATCCATAAATACCACCATCTACCAAACCATCAAACTCAAAAATATATGCCGTGTTCTTGTCGTGATCAGCAACCATACTCGGAGCTTTTTTAAATCTATAGGATGACACTCTCACATCAAAACATAAAGTTTTCTTGTAATAAGATTCATTATAATATTTATTAAATAATTTTCCTATTTGTTTTTCTTCATCAAAACCAAATGAAAGTGGTGATTTGAAAACCCTTTTGTAATCTAACACATCCTTATCTACTAATTCAAAAGAATGGTTAACCTTGGTTAAATTTTTCATTAAACAACAATGTCCCCATTGAAAAATTCTATCGTATTTTAATAGTATTTCATCAGTAATAAATTTCCGCATATTACCCCATATCACGTCAACATCACAATATCCCCAGAATTCATATGGTTTAAGATCATCTTGAAATATTATACCAAAAGCAGGCCTTAAATCACATAATTTATATGCCTTTGAGATATTTACAGTCATCTTTAGTCTTACATCAACTAATTGTTTAATTGTTTGTAATGTTGTATAGGTGACATGAACATTAGAAGGATAATCAAACTCTCTTTTATCATCTGTATACACCAACCAGTCAATAGTTGGATTAACTTTGCAGGAGTTTAACCATAGTTGGAAATAATTGGGGAATTTTCCAAAATAAGGAACAATTAGTGCAATTGTTTTGTACATATCAATGTTTATTTAAAGATCTCGTATTATATCAAAGAACGAATCTTGTCAAAAAAAGAATTAGACACTAAAGTAGGATTATGGAACATTCTTCCAATCTCCATGCCTTTTTTCGCTATTTCCTCATATTTTTTACGATTATTATAGATATCCTCAAATAAATCAGGTAATTCGTCTGCAAATTGATAGCATATAGCCGACTCACCATTTACATAATGAATATTTTCCATTGCCAATGGTGTTCCTATTGCTAATACTCCATTACACATAGCATCCAAAACCTTTGCTTTTGTCCCTGTACCAAATGATATTGGTGAAAGTTGAATATCATACTTGATAATCTCTTCTATATAATTATCTACCCAACCAATAACATCACATTTATAATCATATGACTTCAAATACTCTTTTATATCATTCCAACCTTTCCCTAGGAAAGAGAGTTCTATATAATTGCTAATTTGAGGAGCTTTGACAAGTGCCCCAACAAAATCATCAACACCTGTTTTCATGTAGATGTCATAATTTCCAGCAATAAGCACCCTGAGTTTGTTTGAAGAAAAATTGATTTCTTTATCCATTAATGCATAATGAGGATGATCTATGTAAAAACCATTATCAGCTTTATATACCTTACTATATTGATAAAGATCTTCTTTCCCTACAAAATGAACGTATTGATTTACTACATTATTATCTTTCTCTGTTAGATAATAACGATACCAACAAAAGATACGGTATATATTGTACAAGAAACTTCTATGATAATAATTATCTTTTAGATGTCTTATCCACGCCAAAGCCAAACTGTCTGGTTCAGAATTCACAAACTTATATTTTGGCATCATTTTGGCCCAATGTGCAAAATAATTAGGATATGTCCAAACTATATCAGGTTGGTATAAATAAATATGTCTCCGTATTTCATCTGTTAATCTGATATCATGTCCTTTAAGTAATAAAAATGAATATCTAAATCCTTTATACCTATGTAGTTCAACAACCTTTATGTCGCAACATAAATCTCTTTTAAGTTGCTCTATATAGTCAAGTGACATTGAATTCATATTAAAGGTAAACATCATGATTTCCACATCCTTCGGTCTATATTTTAACAAATAGTATGGATGTGCGGAAACTCCTCTTATATTTTCTGTTGTAGGAGTCACACTAGTGACAAAAAATACTCTCATTGCGCTTAAAATAAGATATTACACGATTTTCCACAGCAAAAAAACTATTCTTTATAAGATTCGGATACGTAATATCCCAATCTTTACAAATCTCATAAGGCCATTTCCAGTTTGGATAAATAAGCTGCACTATAAGCAGAATTATTGATAGTCCTAATAATTCTATATGGAAGAAATGAAAGGCAATATATAAAACAATTACAGTTAAAATACCTATAAGGGTGGCTGATTCAAAATCATAAACAACATTTTTGGAAGACAGACAACAAATACAAAGACAATGTTGACCTTCAAGAAACTTGTTTAACAGATAGATTAACACAACCGATAAAGCTGGCAATTCCGCATTAGATTTTATAAAAGGAAGTATGTGTGGTATAAAAACTATCAACATTAAGGAGCCTACTAAGAAAATGACATAAAACATCCCTGTTGAGAAATAAAAACTATCCACTAACCCCTTAATGTTTCTTGAAGCGCGAAATTGAGAATACAGAGGAATCGAAGAATAACCCAGCGAAAGAGATACGCCTGATATAATATTTACCAATTGCATAAGAAGACCAAATGACGCCACCTTTTCTGGATTCAAATAAATACCGATAAAGAAGATACCTAATTGAGTTGTTGCAAACGAAGCCAATTGAACTATTCCTGTTCTTTTAGCATTATACCAGACTTTCTTCAATACTATTTTAGATTCTTCAGAGGAAACCTTAATTTTATTTAAATACTTATCTAATCCGTCTTTATAGTAAAAATCAAAATAGGACAATAATCTCACTATAGCTACTTTAGCTGCCATGCCTATCATGACAGCCCAAAGTCTAAGGCCAATAAGTAAGAATATGATTGTAACAACAATTTTAGCGATACTTGAGAGTATCTCAATCTTATTTACTTCTGCTATTTGCCCCTTTCCTAACATAAGAGGGGTATAAAATCTATAATAAAAATCAAAAAACTCAACAACAACAAATGTTAGCCATAAGCAAAAAGCATTATCTACTAACTTGAACCCATTAGACACCGTGTACACATACCATGTTCCCAACAAAACTAGTGCTATTAACATCAACACGGAAATTCTAAGATAGAGATGTTGGGCTGATGTAATAATAGCCTTAATAAGACCATAGTTTATCTCATTACCTTCATTTATTTGATAGCCCTTCGCATTTAAATCATTGGCACCACCGAAAGCAAAAGCGACATTTTTGCTGAACTGAGAAGAGAACCCAAAATCGAATAATGCAATAAATGATATAATATTCAAGAAAATATAATTTAACGCTATTTCATCTTGAGTTAGAAAACTAAGTATCATCGGTAGAGTTATCAACCCAGAAAAGAGGGAGAAAGCCTTTGACAAATAGTTCCATATAATATCTTTCTTGGTAAGATTCTCTTTCATATAAAGAATTGATTATTTAAGTAAATAAACGATACTCTTTACCAGTTTTTTTATAAGAGGGATAACCCCTGAGAACTTTAACAGTTCTCTTATTTCCAATTCTGTCCATCCAATTTCTCTTAACAATGGCAGCAGCCTTTGGTCAAACTTCCTGCTTTCACATAATCTCAAATTCGCCAAACTCAGAACCGGCCAGTCAACCAATGGCATAGAAATAAAAAGTTTATAATAAGGAGACCCTTTAAAAAGAATCTTTCCAATTTTGTTGAATCCATCAAAATCTACTAACGTTCTATCAAGTCGCTCTCCAAAATTGTTGTTTACACTACCAATGGTTGTACAATTTATATAAGATATTTTATTATATCTCAATTTTCCTCCTTTTAAAATAGCTCCCCACCAATAAAAAAAGAAAGAATAAAATGTTCCAGTTAATCGCTCGTCATATTCTCCAATTTCATCTAGAATAGAAGTTTTATATATTACAGAAGAAATAAATGTTAAACATCCTCCTAAACTTTTGACCTCTTTAAAATATAGTATGCCATCATTTACGTTAGAGAAATCAAATGTATGAGACTCTAACTCTGGATAGAAAAATGGAGATTCCATTATGAAATTTCCATTTGAATCCACATTAGTTCTATTAGAAATAAACAAAGAGACCTCAGGATTCTCCTTTATAGTTTTAACTATAAAGCTAAGAGCACCTTTTTTAAGAAAGTCATCATCTCCCCATAATATAGAATAATTAGAGTGGGCCATTTTCATGGCTTGAATATAATTCTTATCTGGTCCAATATTCCTTTCATTGTGAACGGAACGAATAATTATGTCTTTATTTGCCTCTATTATCCCATTTACTATTTCATTTGTTTCATCAGTAGATCCATTGTCAGAGATATTGATCTCTACATCATTTAGTAAGTCAAATTCACGGATTTGAGAAATAATAATATTGACATTCTTTTCTAAAAAAGAGCATCTATTATAAGTGGGAATATTAAAAGATAGTAACATCTCAAAATCTCGTTAACCATTCAACCATTTTTCGGATACCCTCTGCAGAGTTAACAGCCGGTGTCCATCCAATAATCCCTTGTGCCTTTTTAATATCGGCCACAAATACCTTTTGGTCACTTTCGCGCCAAGGCAGTTGCTTATACTCCATCTTCACATCCAGCATCTTCTCCAGCATAGCGAAGAGTTCTAGCAAAGAAAGGCTATTCTCAATACCACCACCGATATTGAACACCTGACCGTATGCTTCTTTACAATCTTTTGCCATGAAATACAGATTCACAACGTCATCATTGAACAAAACATCACGAACCTGCTTGCCAGTACCAGAAATAGTGAACGGATCTCTCTTCGGATTAGCCTTAATGTCCAATGCCTGCTGGCAGAACCATCCAATCCATCCTTGATCGAAGGTAGCGTGCTGGTTGATACCAAACATAGAAGAGTGACGAAATACAACCGTCTTCAGTCCAAAGATACGGTGGAAGTCCAACATATACTGGTCGGCAGATCCCTTGGAACAGCCATAAGGAGAATGGAAGTCAAGGGTGATGCTCTCAGGGAATCCATTAGGATACTCCTCGCAAACATATCGAGTAGCCTCTTCCTTAAAATGCAGATACTCAAAGTCACCATACACCTTGTTGGTAGAAGAGAA
>AUXO010278239.1_pt1 | contig 10864 bp, 7 predicted proteins | sample 768731 | NCBI WGS metagenome assembly AUXO01 (sample SAMN02715735, study PRJNA202380) | gut metagenome | biome: sheep rumen | host: Ovis aries | place: New Zealand: Palmerston North
ATATCACTTAAATTTAAATATACTATGTATTCTTGTAAGTTCATATTTTTACATAGTTTTATAAATTTCTTCTCATATTTTCTACAAGTAGTATCACTTGATGTACACATATAAATTGTAAAAGATGGATTTTCCATTATATAATGCTCTAACTCTTCACTTTTTATTTCTAATAATGTTCCTCTGATTATAGGAGTCTGTTTTTGATAATCATCATATACTTTGTACCAACTACATAAATATAGAGTTATGCATATAGCTACTACAAATAAAACTGTTAGTAATAAATAATTTTTCATTTTTTTATCTTTAGTCATCAAATCACTCCTACTTTTTATTTTAGCACACTTTACTTGCTATTCCTATATTAAATTAAAAAGTCATTTATTATTTTTCTCATTGTCTCTTGACTTTCATCAAAGAAATCTAATCTTAATGATGCATAATCTTTCAATAGTTCTATGTCTTTTAATTCTATTTTTTCATAGTTTAAAACATGGGTATTTATACCATCAAAATAAACTGGGAATAGTCTGTTTTTATCATCTCTTAATTTGTAATCATAAACTTTAGTTGATAAATTTAATATATTACCTTTTATAATCATATTTTCTACTCTACCATAAGCCATTATTTCTATATTTGGATAAGTATTAAATGTTTTTACATAATTATTTATAAAATCAATTATCTCATCATTTGTTAATTCAACAGATAAAGTTACTGTTTCCATTGTTAGTTTATATATATAATATGCTGTATATACATTTGTTACATTTAATCCATAGTTTCCAACTAATTGTTCTTTAAGTGAGAAGTCAAAATACTCTGATACTAGTGCTCTTCTTTGAAAGTTTGCTAGTGGATCTCTTGAGTTTCTTATTGGTACATAGTAAACTCTATCATTCATTTTATTTGCTTTATATACTTCTGGATCTAATGCATAGATTCTTTTTAATTTAAATCTATTGCATGCTTCATATTGTTCCGTTGTATATACCGCAGCAGTTATAGTTGGATTTAGTTTAGTTTCAGGTACTTCTAGTTTTACTTCACTTGTTTTAAATTCAACATTATTTTGCATTCTTACTTGTACTAGTTGTTCTGTTAGTTGTCTTCTTAGCTCATTGATTTCTTTTACTGGTATAAATACTTCTGGATCAGAATCTACTATTGTTGTTTTACTTACGAATGGTGTTTCTCCTAATCTTTCTACTTGCTCTCTTATTCTTTGTTTTGTCATTGGAGCATTCTGTGATGCTTGTACTGGTTGTCCTTCTACTTTAAATGTATTAGTACCATCTGACATTATTATTTCTAGTGGTAAGTTTAATTTTGCTTTTACTTGAATTGTTACTGGTATTCTTCTTACTGGTAGTTGTCGTATACTTTCTAACAATTTATAATCCTGTGTTTTGCAGACTATATCATTAGTATTTAATTCGACTTTATTATCTACAAAACATATACTTCCAGCTGGTACTGAGTTTGTTAACTTTCCATCTGGACCATAAAGGTAATTTACAATAAAACCTTTTCCACTATTTAGGAATCTTATTGCATCTTGCTGATTTAATTCTTCTTTTAATTCTATTTTTATAAACTTTTGTGATGTTGCAACTACTCTTCCTATTTCTAATCCTATGTGATTAGGGTTATCATTATTCATTAACTCTTTTGGATCTGCATTAAATAAGTATCCTTCTGTAAATCCTCTATTAAAAATAGTTTTTAATTGTTTATTAATCGCATCTATATCAACGTTAGTACAGTAACTATCAATTAGGTTTCTATAAAATCTTGTGACAAATCCTACATATTCTGGAGATTTCATTCTACCTTCTATTTTAAAGCTAGTTATATCACTATCTAATAATTCTCTAAAACGATATGATGTATTTAATTCTTTAGTGCTTAATAGATATTTGTTCTTAGCAATTACTCTTGTTCCTTTTTCTAGAGTATATGGTAATCTACAACATCCTGCACATTCTCCTCTGTTACCACTTCTATTACCTATCATACTACTCATAAGACAGCATCCTGAGTAACTTATGCATAATGCTCCATGGATAAATACTTCTTTTTCTATTGGTGCTTTTATTGCTTTTATTTCATCCAATGACATTTCTCTTGAAAATACTACTCTTTTTACTCCCAATTTATGAAATAATTCTGCTGTTTCATTTGATGATGTATTAGCTTGAGTTGATGCATGTACTTCTAAATCCGGATATTTTTCTCTTACTAGACATAACATACCAAAGTCCTGAATTAATACTGCATCTACTCCAGATTTATATAAGAATTCTATCTGACCTAAGAATTGTGGTACTTCGTTATCTTTTACTAGTGTGTTCATGGTAACATATATTTTTACACCATAAAGATGACATAGTTTTATGGCTTTAACTATCTCTTCATTATCAAAATTTTTGGCAAATTTTCTGGCACCGAACTCTTTACATCCTACATATACAGCATCTGCTCCATTGGCAATTGCTTGATTCAGACTTTCAGCATCTCCTGCTGGCACTAGTAACTCGTGTTTAATCATTATGTTCACCCCAATTTTCTAGATTAATTATAACATACTTTTACATAAAAAAAGAAAGTTTATTAACTTTCTCTTACATATAGTTTTCTGCTTTAATTTCAAAGAAGCTTTGTGGATGTGCACATACTGGACAGATTTTTGGAGCATTTTTACCTACTACAACGTGTCCACAGTTTCTACAAATCCAAATTCTTTCTCCATCTTTTGAGAATACAACTTCATCTTCAATGTTTTTTAATAATCTTCTAAATCTTTCTTCATGATGTTTTTCAATTTCACCAACTGCTCTAAATTTTGCAGCTAAAGCTTTGAACCCTTCTTCCTCTGCTGTTTTAGCAAATCCTTCATACATGTCAGTCCATTCATAGTTTTCACCATCTGCTGCATCTTTTAAGTTTTCTGTAGTTGTTGGTACTTCTCCCCCATGTAATTCTTTAAACCACATTTTTGCGTGTTCTTTTTCGTTATTTGCAGTTTCTTCAAATAAAGCTGCTATTTGTTCGTAGCCATCTTTCTTAGCTTTAGATGCATAATATGTATATTTATTTCTTGCTTGTGATTCACCAGCAAAAGCTGCCATAAGATTTTGTTCTGTTTTTGATCCTTTTAATTCCATAACTTCTACCTCTTTCATTATTAATTTCTTTTTTATTATACTATTTTATAATAATAAAGTCTATTAAAAATCACTTTTATCATCCAGTTACATATATTAATATAGGTGATAATCTATATGAAAATAAAACATCCTTTATTTTGTAAGTGCAATACGTGTAAGCAAAAAAGAAGAAGCAATATTTTTTATTTAGCTAGTATATTAATTACATTAATAATAGTTTTTTATCAGTTATTATTACTTGTTTTTATTACTACTAGATTAAATGCAATTATTTTATTATTTGAATTTCTTCTTGTTTCATTTTTAGTCTTTTTGATTTTGCTTTGATATAAATGCTATTGTTTTATCAACATAATCTACTAATCCATTAATATTTATACAGTCTATATAATTTGTTTTATCTAACTTTATGATATTTGGAATTGATATTAATGATATAAATAAGTTTTCTTCTTCTTCATTTAATTTATATTTACTTTTATAATTTTCATATAAGGAACTTAATTCTATTTTTTCATATTCATTTTTATAAAACTTAACTAAATCATATACTGGTATCTCTTTTTTTGAATTATTCCAACTTATTAGGTATTTTTCTTTTGATTCTAATATGTGATTCATTTTTAAGTTACCATGAATAATTGATTTTCTTTCTACTTTTTTATTAGATATTATTTCATAATAATCTTCTATGTTTTTTCTAGAAATATTTAATAAATAGTATATTTTAGATATATTGTTCATTAATAATTGTTCTGCGGGAGACATATAAATCTCTTCTTCTATAATATTTTGCAAATTACTATAGTACTCATATGTTTCATCTAATATTTTTATTATTTCTTCAAAACGTGTTTTTAGTTCATTTTCATTCACTTCATTAAAACTAGTTGTTTTATTATGTAGTAAGCTCATTAGATAGACTATGTCATTTGATCTATCATCATCACTTGAATTTAATTCATTAATAAACTCATATTTTTCATATGAGTTGTTTATTTCTATGGGAGATAAAAAATTATTAAAATTTCTACTTATCAAGTTAGAGTATATATCTTCTATTTCTATCTTTCTAGGTTTTAAAATGTAATAATTATTATCTTCTTCTATTAATTTTGCAGTATTAATATATCTAATTATCTTCATTAGTCATTGGTATTATTATCTTAGATCCAACAGTAATATTAGATAAATCATTGTACTGTTCTAAAACTTCTTTATTTGTATTATATTTACTTATTATACTTTCTAATGTTTCTTCTTTTCTCATTATATAAACTAGATAAGTTGAGAATGTCTCTTCACTATCTTTTAATGATGTGAATAATGAACCAACATCATTGTTTTCTTCTTCTGTAACTTTCTTATTTTCATTAACTATTTCTTTTTCTGGCTCTATATATTCTTCCTTATATTCTTGAAAGCTGGCATCTCCGTCACATTCTCTTTCTTCTTTTTCTTCTTCTATTTTTTCTACTTTAATTTTATGTTCCTTCAATTCTATTTTTTCTTCTTCATCTTTTTCTTCTATATCAACTATTTCCATTCCGTTAATTAGTAGAATAATATGGCAATTAATTGAATCTTCATTTTCAATTTCATAATAGAAATCATCTATTTCGATACTTGCAGTAGATATATCTATTTTTTCAGTTAATATTATTTCTGTTGGTAATTCATAATAAAAGTCTTCTTCAAGGCGTGATGCTTCTGTTCTTTTATATGTTCCTTTTACAATTAAATTTCCAACTATATTACTTTCATCTTTAAATTTTAAGTTTTCATCTAATGAAATAGATGTTACTTCTCCAATCATTGATGGAAATTCTATTTTTTTATCAAAGTTAATTATTTTTTTCATACGTTCCTCCTAAAGAAATGTATGAAAAAAGAAGAATTAATATTCTTCTTTACTTTAATATTTTTTTATATATTTCGTCGTAATTTTCTACAAAAATAAATTTAATATCCTTTTTTATCTCTTCTGGAATAGTTTCTAAGTCTTTTTTATTTTCTTTAGGAATGAATATAGTACGTACTCCTGATCTATGAGCACCTATTACTTTTTCTTTTAATCCCCCTATAGGTAGTACTCTTCCTCGTAATGTTATTTCACCTGTCATAGCAATATCATTACTTATACTTTTGTTTTTAAATAGACTTATTAGTGAGGTTGTTATTGTTATTCCTGCTGATGGGCCATCTTTATTAACTGCACCTTCTGGAACATGTATGTGTATATCTTTTCCCTCTAGTATTTTTTCATCTATTTTAAATTTCTTTAAATTTGATTTGATATAACTTAATGCAATCTTACATGATTCAATCATTACATCTCCTAGAGAACCTGTAAGGATTAATTCTCCTTTTCCTTTGTAGATGTTTGATTCTACTTGTAGTATTTCTCCACCTACAATTGTGTAAGCCATACCATTTACTACTCCAGCTTGATTACTTTCTTTATTCTCATTATATAGATATTTAGGAGCTCCTAATAGTTTTTCTACTTTTTCCTTGTCTATTTCATAGAAAGGAACGGTTCCATCTAGAAGAATTTCTTTAACTATTTTTCTAAATAATGAAGCTATTGTTCTTTCTAATTCTCTTACTCCAGCTTCTTTTGTATAGCACCTTATTATATACATAATGCTTTCATCATTGATTTGTACTTGTAATGGTGTTAATCCATGTTCTTCTAGTTCCTTAGGAATTAAGTGTTTTTTAGCTATATCTAACTTTTCATATTCTGTATAACTTGATAAATTTATAATTTCTAATCTGTCTCTTAATTCATACGGAATTTGTTCTATGTAATTAGCAGTTGCTATAAAGAAAACATTAGATAAATCAAATTCTTCTTCTATATAATGATCTGAAAACTTACTATTTTGTTCTGGATCTAATACTTCTAATAGACTACTTGCTGGGTCACCTTTAATATCTTTTGTCATTTTGTCTATTTCATCTATTATAAAAACTGGATTAGATGTGCCTGCTCTTCTAATTCCTTGGATTATTCTACCTGGATTAGCTCCAATATATGTTCTTCTGTGTCCAACTATTTCTGCTTCATCATTAATTCCACCAACAGATATTTTAGCTGTTTTTCTTCCTAAACTCTTAGCTATACTAATTGCTAATGATGTTTTACCTACTCCTGGTGGACCAACTAAACAAATGATTGGACTTCTAGAATTGTTTGTATTTTGTTTTACAGCTAAATACTCAAGAATACGCATCTTAACTTCATCTAATGCATAGTGAGTTGAATTCAAAATATCTTGTACTTCTTTTAATGATGTTGTATCTTTAGTAAAATTATTCCAAGGAAGATTTAACATCCAGTCTAGATATTCTCTAACCATTCCTACTTCTGGAGAGTTGGAATTCATTGATTCATATCTTTCTAATTCTCTTTTAATCTTTTCTTTTACTTTTAAAGGACATTTTAATTTATTAAGTTTTTTTCTTAATTTAACTACTTCGTCATCTTTACTATTAGTTTCTCCTAATTCTTGCTGCATTAATTTTATTTTTTCTCTTAAAAAATATTCTTTTTGAGTTTCGTTTAATTCTTGTTCTACTTCTTGTTCTATTTTCTGTTCTAGTTCAATAAACTTAAGATTTTCATTCATATCCTCAATTAATCTTTTACTTCTTTCGATTGGATCAATTATAGTAATATATTTTTTCTTTTTTGAATAATCTAAATTTACATAACAACTAATTAAATCGCATAAATCACTTAAGTTATCAACTTTTTCAAGTTGAGTCATAACTGCATTGCCCATGTATGGAACTTTATTAATATACTTTTCTAGTGATTTTAGTAAAATGTTGTAGTAACTACCATCTGAGTCATTATTCTCTATGTTTACTTCTTGATAATTTGCTTTAAAAAACTTATCTTCTTGAATACAATTTATTAATTCTACTCTTTCAATTCCTTCAATTACTAAACGAGTTTTTCCATTTGGAACAGTCATTTTTAATTTTAATCTACTTAAAACTCCATATTTTGGAAGTGATGTGACGTCAATATTAGTATCTTCTTCTAAGGGATTTACAATGATCATTAAATTATCTTCTATATTATCTACTATATCTATCATTTGATGATCATAAATATTATCATATTCAATTCTTACTTCATTATTTGGAAAGATGACCATATCATTTATTACTAAAACTAGAAGTCTTTTCAAATCCATGCAGTTGTCACCTCCAAATTTTGTTACTGTTTTCTATTATATAATAAATTTAATTTTTTTCAAGAAAAACAGATATAAATTTAATAAAAAAAGATAGATTTCTCTATCTTTTTATTATTTATTTAATTCTTTTAATTTTTCGATTGTTTTACGCATTTCTAAATCGTATTTAACCATTTCTACTCCACCGAATTCTTTTAAGAAATCTTCTTTATCCATGTTATATTTCTTAGCTAAGTCTTCAGCTTCTTTATCAGCATCTTCTTCACTTACTACGATCTTTTCTAGTTTTGTTATTTCTTCTAACATTAATCTATATAGTACATTTGAATATGCTTCTTTTTCCATTTGATTTCTTAAGTCTTTTTCAGTGCTTTGAGTAAATTGATAATATAAATCTAATGATATTCCTTGCATTTTCATTTGTTCTTCGAATCTTTTGATTAATCTATCAACTTCTTCATCAACCATTTCTTGTGGAATATCAACTTCTACATTCTTTCCAACTTCTTCTAAAATTTTGTCGATGTATTTATTTTCAGCATCCATTTCTTTTTGTGCTTCAATAGACTTCTTAATTTCTTCTTTTAATTTATCTTCAGAGTCTACACCTTCCATACCTAAATCTTCAAAGAAATCTTCATCTAATTCACGTGTAACTTTTTGTTTAATTTCATTTACTTTTACTTTAAATACTACATCTTGTCCAGCTAGGTCAGCTACACCATAATCTTTAGGGAAAGTTAAGTTTAAGTCTTTTTCTTCATTAACTTTCATTCCAATTACTTGATCTTCAAAACCTGGTATAAATGAATTTGATCCTATTTCTAATGAATAGTTTTCTCCTTTACCACCATCGAAAGCTACTCCATCTTTGAATCCTTCAAAATCAATAACTGCTACATCACCTTTTTCTACAGATCCTTCTTCTTTTGTACTTAATTCTGTGTATCTTTCTAATAAATGGCCTAATTCATGATTAATTTCTTCATCAGTTACTTTTACTTTTTCTTTTTTTATTTCTAATCCCTTATATTTTTTTACATTAACTTCTGGTTTAGTAATAATTTTAAAGATATATTCAGCACCTGATTCATCTATACTTTTTAAATCAACTGTAGGTTGTACAACTGGAACTAATTTAGAATCATCCATAGCTTTTAAGAATGCTGCTTGTACACATTCATCAGCTGCTTCTAGAAATAATGATTCTTTTCCATAATGTTTTTCATATATATCTCTAGGTACTTTTCCAGCACGGAATCCATCTACTTTAGCTGTTTTTTGTTTTTTAGCAAATGCCTTATCTAAAGCTGCTTCCCAATCTTTTCCTTCTATTTTTACTGTAACTTCATGTACATTAGTTTTATTCTCTTTTTTAGTTTCTTCTTTTTTTTCTACTTTCTTTGCCATTTCATTTCCCTCCAACGTCTAATATTATACAGTATTATTTTCTTCTAAGCAATAAGAAAAAAGACTAAATAGCCTTTTATCTTATTTTTATATGAGCTTCTCTTAACTGTTGCTCACTAATAGTTGCTGGTGCTTCCATTAATACATCTGATCCTGCAGCAGTCATTGGGAATGCTATTGTTTCTCTTATTGTTTCTTCATCTAGTAGAAGCATTAGCATTCTATCAATTCCTGGAGCCATTCCTGCATGAGGTGGTGCTCCATAAGAGAAGGCTTCATATAGAGCTTTAAATCTAGTTTTTAATTCATCTTCTCCATAACCAGCTATTTCAAAAGCTTTTCTCATAATATCTAAGTCATGGTTTCTAACTGCTCCACTAGCCATTTCTATACCGTTGCAAACAAAATCATATTGATATGCAAGTATATCTTTAGGATCCTTAGTAGTTAGCGAATTCATTCCTCCTTGTGGCATACTAAATGGGTTGTGAGTAAAAATATACTTATCTTCTTCTTCACTCCATTCATACATTGGGAAATCTTTTACTATACAAAACTTAAATTCATCTTTATCAATTAAATCTAGTTTTCTACCTAATTCATCTCTTATTTGTCCTGCAAATTTATAAGCTCTAGTTCTATCAGCTATAAAGAATATAACATCTCCTGATTTTAGTTTACTTACACTAATTAAATCTTCTCTTTCTTCTTCTGATAAGAATTTATCAATTGGACCAGCAAATGACATATCTTCCATTACTTTGAAATAACCTATTCCTGGCATTCCTATTGAGTTTGCAAATTCTACTAATTCATTAAACCATGAGTTAGGTTTATCTGCTATATCTTTTACTACTATACCTTTTACTGTTACTCCTCTAAATGGACGGAATGTAGTTGATTCAAAACATTCAGTTAAATCAATTATAGTTAATGGATTTCGAAGATCTGGTTTATCAGTTCCATATAAATCCATTGATTCTTTAAATGTTAATCTAGTGAAAGGTTCATCACTTATTTTTTTGGTTGAAAATTTTTTAAATGTTTTTCTGAAAATATCTTCTCCTATTTCTAATACGTCTTCTTCTTCAGCAAAAGACATTTCAAAATCTAATTGATAAAACTCTCCATAAACTCTATCACTTCTTGCATCTTCATCTCTAAAACATGGAGCTATTTGAAAGTATTTATCAAATCCTCCACACATAAGTAATTGTTTAAATTGTTGAGGAGCTTGAGGTAAAGCATAGAATTTACCATGAAATTTTCTACTAGGTACAATAAAATCTCTTGCTCCTTCTGGAGATGATGCTGTTAGAATTGGTGTTTGAATTTCTAAAAAATCTTTTTCTTGCATTAATTCTCTAAGATAAGATATTACTTTTGTTCTAAAGATAATGTTATCTTTTACTTTTGGGTTACGTAAGTCTAAATATCTATATTTAAGACGTGTATCTTCATTTGATTCACGAGAAGTCATTACTTCAAATGGTAAAACATTTTTAGATTTACCTAATACTTCTAAGTCACTAACTAATAATTCTATGGTACCAGTACTAATTCTGTCGTTGTAATCATCTTTATCTCTTGCTCTTATTTTACCTGATATTGTAATACTTGATTCTCTCGTTATTCCATCAAATATACTATCATCGTTACTTACTACTTGGATTGTACCAGATGAGTCTCTAACATCTACAAATATTACTCCACCATGGTCTCTTATATTTTCTACAAAGCCTGCTACTTTTACTTCTGTTCCAATAACTGACTCTGTTAAATCTTTACAATAATGTGTTCTATATTTGCTCATTATTTTTTTCTCCTTTCTAATTCTTTAATAATTATTTCTTTTGATTTTGTTGGGTTTGCTTGTCTATTTGATTTCTTCATAGTTTGTCCTATAAAAAAGTTTATTGCTCCCATATTACCTTCTTCTACATATTGTCTTACAATTTCTTTATTTTCATCCATTAATCCTGTAATTAGTTTTAATAATTCTTCTTCATCATCTATTTGATGTAAGTTTTGTTTTTCTATTAACGTAATAGGATCTTGTTTCTT
>AUXO013044454.1_pt1 | contig 10864 bp, 10 predicted proteins | sample 768731 | NCBI WGS metagenome assembly AUXO01 (sample SAMN02715735, study PRJNA202380) | gut metagenome | biome: sheep rumen | host: Ovis aries | place: New Zealand: Palmerston North
TGGAATTCTGTTCCGTTAAAAAGGGAAAATACTTTCAGAATATTTTTTTCCGGCGCTGCAAAAATCTGTCTTACTTTGTTTTATGTTTTCCTTGTGATGGCTTTTGCGTCTCCTGTAAAACATACGCAGACAAAGGTTTATAATTCTAAAGGCTCATCAATAATTTTTGTTCTTGATGTAAGTCCTTCAATGGCAGCAAGTGACATGGAAAACAGAACGAGGTTTGATGTTGCAAAGCAGGCTATTTCAACTATATTGATGAAAAATGAATCTGATGATTTTGGTCTTGTTGAAATGGCAGAAACTTCAATTGTGTCTGTGCCGCCGACTATGGACAGAAAAACATTTTTGGCAAAACTCAACAGTATTTCAATTGGTGAACTTGGAGACGGAACTGCAATTGGAACAGGCTTAAGCTGTGCGGTATTCCATCTTGAAAAATCTTCTTCAGTAAGAAAAAGCATTGTGCTGATTACAGACGGTGAAAATAATGCTGGCTCAATCAATCCTGTAACTGCTGCACGGTTTGCGCGGGAAAAAGGCATTTCTGTTTATGTACTTGGCGTTGGAACAAAAGGCATTGTTCATCTTGAATATACTGATCCAAAAACACAGAAAGTTTATTCAGGATATCTTGAATCAAATTTTGATAATGCAGCTCTTTCAAGAATTTCTCTTGAAGCAAACGGAAAATATTTTGAAGCTGATACAATCTCAGCATTGTCTCAGGCAGTTTCTTCAATCAATAAAACAGAAAGTGCTGTTGTAAGCTATCACATGAAAAATAATGACATTGAATATTACAGAGTCTTTTTATATTTTGCAGCCGCATTTGTAACTCTTGCATGGATTTTCAGACGGTTTGTACTGCAGGAGGTTTTATGAATCTTTATATTGAAAGACCGTATCTTTTGTATTTTGCAATTCCGACTGTTATAGCTTTTGTGTTTACGATTTTAAAATACATACGAGTAATTCATGTTATTGAAGAAAAAAATTCTTCTCCAAATACGATACATGTTTTGAAGAGAATGCATAAATGTTTTATTCTCAAAACTGTCATGAGATTTTTCAGTGCACTGATGATGATTTTTGCTGTTGCAGGAATTTCATACGGAACTGAATCTGTTACCGTTCAAAAAAGCGGAAGAGCTGTTTCTTTTGTTTTTGATATTTCTTACAGCATGAATGCAAATGATGTCCCGGGTTATAATGATAGACTTAGTGCCGTTCAGGATTATGCAAAGGAGCTTCTTTCAAAAATTGACGGGACAAAAGTTTCTGTTGTTCTTGCAAAAGGAATCGGGAATATTGCAGTTCCTCTTACAGATGATTACAGCGCTGTTGAAAGCATTATTGAAAATCTTTCGCCTTCACTGATGACGGCTGAAGGAACAAGTCTTGGAAACGGAATTAATGCGGCAGTTGCTTCATTTCCAGCTCAGTCTTCAGATGCAGGTTCAATCTGGCTTTTTACAGACTGTGAAGAAACTGATAATTCTCTCAAAGATGCTTTAAAGACTGCAGTGAAAAAAGGCTGCAGTGTGTATGTAATTGGCTTTGGTTCCGAATTTGAATCTGAAATTCTTACTGGAGACAAAAAGACAAAAGTAAAAACTGCGCTTCGTTCTTCAAAAATAAAAAAAATGATTGATGAAGAATTTTCTGATTCATTGACGCCGGCTGTTTATTGCAATGCTTTTGAAAAAGGAGCTGCTGCAAAAATCATAAGTTCACTGGATTTGCAGAACAAGACAAATGTTGTTGCGTATGAAACTAAAAATATTAAGCGCCACAGATTTTTTATCTGTCTTTCAATAATCTTTTTTGTAATTTCATTCTTCTTTGGGGAGTTTGATTCATCCCGCGGAAAGAAAAAAATTGTTTCATCGGTTTCAGTTTTTTCATGCGTTTTTCTTCTAACAGGATGTGGCTACAGATTTAAGCAGGGAACAAAAATTCTTTCTGGAAAAATAAACTGGACTCAGCATAAGTATCAGCTTGCGGTTGCGGATTTTCTTGAAGTAACTGAATCAACAGAAGAAAATGATAATATGGAAATTCATGATTATGCACTTCTTGGGCTGGGAACAACTTATCTGATGCAGGGAGAAAATGATGCTGCGATGAAGCGCTTTGCACAAATCAGAAAAGATGCATCAAATGAAATCAGATTTTCTCTCCATTATAATGAAGGAATAATTGCATACAGAAACGGTGATTATAAACTTGCCGCAGAACATTTTAAGAATGCGCTCTTAATCGATGCGAAAAATACTGATGCAAAAATTAATCTTGAGCTTTCACAGAGAAATAATAAAACTCAGCAGGAAAAGGCAGGTGCAGAACTGATTCCTGTTTCTGAAAATAAAGATGATAATTCACTTGAATCTGCACTCTATTCTGTAATAAGGGAGGATGAACAAAAGCAATGGAAAAATCAGCAGAAAGATGTTCAGACAAATTCAAAAGATTACTGATTGCGTGCGTTTTGTTTTTTATTGTATCTCCTCTCTTTGCACGTCCGCCATCCTGGGCATACATGTGGAGTCTGAGATTTAAGCCGATGGAAGATGTTGTTTATACTTCTATCGAAAGTTCATTCGCTGTAGAAATTGCAAATGTTACTCCGGATACAGTTCAGCTTTCAGTAAACTCTTTGCCTAAGAATGTAAGTTTTTTGTCTTCAAGAAAAGAAACTGTTTACATTCAGCTTCCTGCAGAAGACGGCGGTGGTTATGCAACCGGAACAAAAGTTATAATCACAATGATTTTTTCAAAGACAGGAACTTACAGAATCAGTCCGATAGATTTAACTATTGAAGGCGGATTTTACAGAATCCCTTTTGAAACAGTTGAAGTTTTTGAAAATCCTCTTTTCATCACGCCGGAGACAATGATTGAATTTGACAGTGCTCATGAAAACAAAAAAGAAATTTTAATGAGCGCTGGAGAAAAAGCAAAGTTTACCGTGTATGCAAAATTTCTTGCATCTGTAAAAGATATTTACTGGACTTGTCCAGAAGATTGTGTTTTAAAAGAAGTTGAGCGTTTTGATGCAACATTTAAGCAGCAGAATTTTTTTACAGAGTATCTGCCTGTAGCAACTTTTGAGTGGCAACCGTTAAAAGAAGGTTCGTTCCTTACTCCGGATTTTTTTATAACCGCATCTTTGTACAACGGAAACTTGAATGAAATAAAATGTGCTTCAAGAAAAGTTACTGTCAAAAAAAATGCAGCTCTTTCTGTTACAAATGAAAAGAAGACAAGAAAAAACGGGCTTTTAAAGAATGCTTTTGAAGAGGCAGAAACAGAGAAGCATGTTGTTTCTGTTTCAGAAATTTCTGATAGTGAAGCTGAATATCTTGCGTCGTTGTATCAGAAAGAAGTAAATTCCTTTCCGTATTTTTCTTCGGCCTATAGAGAACGTTGCCGCTTTGAAAAGGAACATGGGCTTATAAAAAATAATCCTTTAGGCAGCAAGATTCTTCTTCTGATTTTGTTTGTTCTGTGTATTATTCTTTTAGTTCTTTGTGTCGTAATTTATATTTTCTCAACTAAGATTAAGTTCATTGTTTTGACGGCTTGTTTTTCTATCTGCGTATTATGTACTGTTTTGTATTCATTTAAGGTTTACAGCAAAAAAGGCGTTTATACGGGAAGATTCATGTATTCAATTCCGGAAGAAAATGTGCCTGCAAGCGTTATTGTAAAAAAAGGAAATCTTGTTCAGGTTGAGCGTGATGCCGGCGCATGGATTTATGTCAGCTATAATAAAACCTACGGCTGGATCAAGAAAAAAAATGTTCATCTTTTAAAATAGTTTTTGTAGAATGATTTTTAAGTTGGGAGGATTAAAATGGATTTTGCAGATATTTTGAATCAGTGGGATAAACAGCAGAAAAAAGTTCCGCAAAAAAAGACTCCACAGGTATCGCATAAGAAAGCTAATGCTCCTACAAAAGAAGAAAAAGAAGCTGCCCGTCAGGGATATACTTATGAGCAGATTATGGAACGTGACAGTAAACGCAGAATGAATCCGATGGACATCTGGCTTAACAGGCATGGAACAATCGACAAGGATAAACTGAGTGAACAGAATGCTCAGAAGCAGAAATTTGAAAGCGTTGAATATCTTCGTTCAATGGTTCCTCAGGCAACTTTAGATCTTCATCAGCTTACTAAAGACGAAGCATGGAACAGGCTGAATTCTTTTGTAACTGAATGTTGTGTAAAAAAATTAAAAAAGATTTTGATAATCCACGGAAAAGGAATTCACAGTCACGGATCTGATTCTGTTCTTGGACCGATGGTAAAAATGTTTGTTGAACAGGACAAGCGTCTTGGAATGAGCGGACATCCGGATAAGAATCATGGTGGGGCAGGGGCAACCTGGGTAATAATAAAATAAAGTTGCATTTTGGATTTTTATTTAGTATCTTTAGTATATGGAAGATTTATATCAGCTTCTTGGTGTTTCAAAAACAGCATCGCAGGAAGAAATAAAAAAAGCCTATAGGAATCTGGCGTTCAAATATCACCCAGACAGAAATCAGGGAAATGCAGATGCCGAGGCTCAGTTTAAAAAAATAAATGAAGCATATTCTGTTCTTGGGGATGAAACAAAACGAAGACAGTATGATATGTATGGTTCTTCTCAAAATACATCTTATTCAAATTATTCAAACAGTCGTGCATATCAGCAGGAAGCTTATTCTGATCTTTATGAAGAATTTTTTAGAAATGCAAGCGAGCAGTTTAGAAATTATAGAAATGATGAAAATACTTACACCTGGACTTCAAGGAATGCAGAGTATCCAAGGGGAATGAAAGCGTTTCCGCTCTTTATAAGAAGTGTTGGTCAGACATTATTCTGCCTGTTTATGTTTAGAATTGTGGGGAGATGGTTCTTCCTGTTATCTATTCTTCTTATCCTGGGATTTATAGACGGCGTAAAGGGGATTTTCAGATCTTTGAGACTGATGGTTACAAAATGATAAAAAATAAAGGCAGCGGATAAAGCTGCCTTTTTTACTTTAAGATGATTATCTTTCGCGGAAAATGATGCGTCCGCGGTTAAGGTCATAAGGTGAAAGTTCAACCTTTACACTGTCACCTGGAACGATGCGGATGTAGTGCTTGCGCATTTTGCCAGAGAGATGACCCAAAATGATGTGGCCGTTTTTGAGTTCAACTCTAAACATTGTGTTTGGTAATGCTTCTTTTACAATACCTTCAACTTCAATAGCTTCGTCTTTTGTAGCCACGATTCCTCCAAAAAATATTTGCAAATTCCAAAATTTATCGTATACTATTATGAACAAAACATTTATTACTGTCAATAATAAAAGGGAGAATTTGAATAATGAAAAAAGAATTTGTAGATAAGCAGAAAAAAAAGCTCATTGCAGAACGCAACGAAATTCTTGATACACTTACAGGAAGAAATGAACAGCTTACAAAGCTTGTTGATACGCTTGAAGCTGGGGATGAAGCTGATGTTGCTTCAGACACAATCGACAGATCACTGCTTAATTCATTGGGCGATGCAGATCAGCGTCGTCTTGCAATGATTGACAGAGCACTGGACAGAATTAACCAGGGAACATACGGACTTTGCCTTTTGTGCAAAAATGAAATTCCTGCAGCAAGACTTGAAGCAATTCCTTATGCCGCTTTGTGTGTAGACTGTCAGACTAAGGAAGAAAAGAAAAACCGCTAGTTCTGCTTAAATCTTTTGTGATTTTATAGAGCCGTCTTCATAGAATGAAAGTTCTGTGTAGCCGGCTTTTTTTATGTATTGAACGGCTTCATCGAACCATGCATCAAGTCCCGAAGTTGTGTGAGCATCTGAGTTTATCATAACGGGTACATTGAGTTCTTTGAGAAGTGAAAGAAAATATGGAGAAGGGTATGGGGTGCTCAGTCCTTTTCTGAAAATTCCGCCTGTGTTGAGTTCTATACATCCGCCCCAGGAAGAGATTTTTTTTGCCGTAAGCTTAAGCTCTTTTTTGTACCATGAAGAAGAATCATCAAAGGCCTTAAGATCTTTTGTGTTCTGACAGCTGATTAAATCAGGATGACCAAGGATTGTAAAGTCACTATTTTGAATCATTTCGCGTTCAAGATAAAAATATTCCTGAACTGCTTTTTTTACATTTCCGCCAAAATAATTTTTTACATTTTCTGCAAAGCTCTGCTGACTGGAATCTGCCTCAAGCATTCCGCCTTTGCCCGGAACAAAATGAACTGAACCAATCAGATAATCCGGAGAAAAATCCTTGTAGTTTTTAAAGCTCGGAGTGCAGAATCCCAGAATGTAATCTGCTTCAAAACCTGCGTAGATTTTTATTTTATTCTTAAACTTATCTTTTAAAGAATTTATTTCGTTTATATATGCTTGGTGTTCCCGTGACTGAATGTGCCAGTCGCTTGAATATGGAAACATTGAGTGTCCGCTGAAACCAAGTATGTCAAAGTTCTTTTCTATTGCTGCTTCGACCATTTCCCGTGCAGTATTTTTTCCGTCGCAAAAAGTTGTGTGCGTATGATAATTTGTCTTAATCATATTGAAGTCTTCCAGTTTTCAACAATTCCAATGAGGTTGATAAAGTCAATTTCAAAAGTAACTTTAGCTTCCCTGAGTTTTTCTATGTCTTTATTTTTTGCAGCTTCATTCATAATTTTTCCAAGCTCTGCAAAATGGAATGCACTTACGGAAGCACAGCTGCCTTTAAGAGTATGAGTGTAAAGTTCAATCTTCTGCCAGTTAAGTTCACTCATTTTTAATTCTGCTGTCAGCTCTTCCATCAGATGTTTTTCCTGCTCAAGGAATTCATCCATCAGGGAAATTGCAAATTCAACACTGTCACCTGTAGTATCCATGAAGTCATCAATATCCCAAAGCTCTGAAGATTTTTCTCCAAGGTATGCCAGGTTGAGCATATCTTTTGCATTTGGAACAAGAAGAACAGAATTCCATTTTTCAAGCAGTTCGCCTATTGTTGATTTTTTAAACGGCTTTACAACAATATCGTTCATTCCGATTTCTTTATAGGCTTTAAAATCGTCTTCATCATTATTAGCAGTACAGGCGATGATAATTCCCTTGTAATTTTTTTTTCTTAATTCAACCGTTGCATCAATACCGGTTTTTACAGGCATGAAAATATCCATAAAGATAATGTCTATTTCCGGATGATTTTTGATTACTTCAATAACTTCCTGTCCGTCTGAAGCTGCATAAGTTGTTGCCCCAAATCTGTTGAGGAAAGTTACAAGAAGCTTCTGGTTTACAAGCTGATCTTCTGCAACAAGAATATTCAATCCCTTTGCAACAAGCGGTGACGTATTTTGTACAGGTGATACAGAATTGTCTGAAGAAGCTTTTGATTCTTTTGATGATTCTGAGTTAAATGCCTGATCAAGAATTTCTTTCAGCGGCTGAAATTTTACCGGCTTGTAAATGTACCCTGTAAACCAATCCAGTAATTTCAATTTTGCATCTTTTTTAACCTGTCCTTCAGGAACCATAAGAAAGAGCTTCATGTCTTTTGATTCATGAATTGAAGTGATTTCAGATGCAAGTCTCCAGCCGTCTATGTCTGGCAGAATAAGATCTACAAAAACAATTGAGTATGAATTATTTTCTTTGTCAGCTTTTTTTATTTTTTCGATTGCTTCTTTTTCTGTCAAAGCATAATCGATTTTTTCAAAGCCATAGAAATTTAATTTTCTCTTGAGGGCTTCTGCGGCATGAATGCAGTTGTCGATAATAAGAATTTTTTTATCAGTGTGTTTTGAAATTATTTTTGCTTCTTCCGGTGATTTTAATTCCGGAACTTCAAATGGGATTGTGAACCAGAAAATTGAACCACCTTCAGGATTCGGCTTAACTCCGATTTTTCCATTCATGATTTTTACAAGATTTTTACAGATTGAAAGTCCCAGCCCTGTTCCGCCTGCTTTTCTTACAGAGCTTGAATCAATCTGATAAAAGTCGTTGAAAATTACTTCGCTCTTATCTTCAGAAATACCGATTCCCGAATCAATCACTTCAAAATAAATATTTTTGTCTTTAATAAGAACTCTGTTGATTATGTATCCTGTCTGTGTAAACTTTGCTGCATTTTTTATCAGGTTTAAAATTACTTGCTGAATTCTAATCGGGTCTCCGATTATTTCTTTTGGAATGTTTCCGTCAATATCTGCAATAACTTCGACTTTCTTGTTGAAGCATTCTATTGCAATCAGATCAATAATTCTTTCTGTGAGTTCAATCAGATTAAATGGGCGCGGTTCAAGCTTAAAATTATTTGAGGAAATTTTTGTGAAATCAAGAACATCGTTTGCAAGTCCAAGAAGTGAAGTTGCACTGAATTCAATCTGATGAATATATTCTTGCTGCTCTTTGTTTAACGGTGTGTCCAGAAGAAGTTCCAGTGTACCGATAATTGTCTGGAGAGGAGTTCTTACTTCATGCATTGTACTTGCTATAAAGCGGCTTCCGGCTTCAAGAGAATTTGAATTCAATTTTCTCCTCCTGAAAAATTAAGAGCGGCTGTTTTTGTGGAGAATTTCTACAGCTTTGTTTATGATTACTTCAGGCTTCTGTGGTTTTATGAGATAACTTTTTGCACCAAGTGAAAGAGCCTTTATGATAATGTTTCTGTCTGTTGCCTTGGAGTAAATTATAATCGGTGTTTCAAAACTGTGGTCCTGAAGATTTTTGAGGATGCTTATTCCGTCCATGTCCGCAATGTAAAGATCAAGAATTACAAGGTCAAAAGATTCTCCGGACATAATTGCTTGAATAAAGCTTGAGCCGCTTTCAAAAAGAGTTGTATCAGCGCTGATTCCGGAAAATGAATTTTCAAGAATTTTTCTTACAACAACATCATCGTCGACTACGGCAATTCGTGCAACTGAGCCTGTGTTTGCGCTGCCTGCATTTGTATGTGCTTCAGAAAAGTCCAGACTCTGATTATCAATCTCTCTGTCAAAAGAAAGAACTTTATCTACGACAAATTCATTTTTGTCATATGCTGAATCCTGATTTACAAGTGAGGTAAGAACATTGTTAAGGCTTTTTGCAACCCTCATACCTGTATATTCCGGATGTCCTTCTACAAGTTCTGAAACAAAATCATCAAGTGACAGAATGTTGATATTTTTATTTGCAACGCGTTTGTCTGCCGTAATATTTTCAAAAAGAAGCTCAAGATTCGCACCGTCCATGAATGAAAGATTGAGGTTCGTCAAAAGAAGAACAACTTTCGGTGCGTGAATTCTGTAGCGGTCAATGATCTCTGCGAGCTTGTATTTTAAAAGAAGAAGCTTTTCCCTGTTGAGACCAAGTGCAACTTCAACAAAGATGATGTTTCCGTTGAGATGCATATCAAGAATACAAGGTGTTGTATCCATGGAAAGATTAGAATGAAGAACTCTTCCGACTGCTTCAAAAAACAAATCGAAGTTTATAGGCTTTGTAAAATATTTAATTACGTTGTATTCAACAAGCTGTGAAATTTTTGCACGATCAATGACAGGTCCTGTAATGATAATCGGGATCTTTTTTGCATTAGGATCCATGTGTTTTTTGTCGAGCAAAGTCTGGATGTGTTCGTCTATTCCGTCTTCATTCAACTCAATAATAACAAGATCCGGTAACGAAGAAACAAGTTTTGTAAATGCTTCCCTAGAATTGGCTGATTCGAGAGATACTTGTTCTGTAGAGAATTTGTCTTTCAAGAAACCACTGAAAAGAGTTGAACCTTCAATGAGAAGTACGGATTTCATATTACAATTATATTCCGTTCAGTGTATAATTTCAAGTTATGAGAAAGGTAGTAGTATTTTTGGCTCCGGGATTCGAAGAAATAGAAGCTTTGACTCCTGTTGATTATTTGCGTCGTGCAGATTGTGAGGTTATAACTTTAGCAACTGCAACTTCTGGTCGTACTGTTGAATCTTCCCACAAGATTCCTGTAATTGCTGATATGACTCTGGATTCGTATTTGTCTTCAAATGCTGAACTTCCGGATGCTGTTGTTGTTCCTGGAGGCGGTCCCGGATCAAGAAATATCAGTGAATGTCAGATGGCCCTTAAGTTTATTCAGCAGATGCATGATGCCGGAAAGATTGTAAGCGCAATCTGTGCAAGTCCTGCAAGAGTTCTTTCTAAAACAACAGCACTTGAAGGCAAAAAGTGGACCTGTTATCTGAACATGGAAGATGAAGCTGGAAAATATAAAGCGGGTCACACAACAGAAACTCCTGTAATTGTTGATGGAAATGTTGTTACATCACGCGGTGCAGGTACATCAGAACAATTTGCGATGGAACTTGTAAAGATTCTGTGCGGAACTGAAGTTTACGAAAAAGTAAAAGCTTCTACAATTCAGCGGTAAAAAAAACGTCAGAACTGTCGGCTTAGAAATTGATTTGACATGCACAAAGGCTTTTTTAAGTCTTTGTGTCATGTTCATAGTGTTTTTGACGGCTTCAGTCCGTTAAAAACTTATTTATTTGCGTGCTCGTCAACAACTACTTTTGTTATTTCACCGATGTACATTGTGTGAAAGTCGTTCTTTTTGTAATTCTGATTGCAGATTTTTTCATCTGTAAAGCAGTTAGGGTCAAATTCCTGGGCATAAAGCTTTCTGCAGAAAATTACGATTCTTGCTTCTTTTACATATGGAGTTTCATTCATGTAAAGGCAGTTTAATTTTGCAGCACGGAATTTGTCTTCGTCGCGTCCAGAGTGGCAGCCACAGTAGTCCAGTGCTGTTTTGTATTTTTGTGGAAGAATGTTGAGTGCAAATGTATCTGAACTGTCGATTATTTCCTTCGTGTAGCGGGAAGG
>AUXO012399904.1_pt1 | contig 10863 bp, 21 predicted proteins | sample 768731 | NCBI WGS metagenome assembly AUXO01 (sample SAMN02715735, study PRJNA202380) | gut metagenome | biome: sheep rumen | host: Ovis aries | place: New Zealand: Palmerston North
CAACAACACACAACAGCAACAAGCCCTAAGGTGGTAAGGAAATGAATCGCTTCCATCTATAAGAAATATATGGTTGGAACCGATTCATTGCCTTACCGCTATGAAGGTTGATGACGATGATGAAGAAACGGAGGTATTATGTATAAGTTAAACATTGCATACACTAAAAAAGAACTCGCAAAAGATGTTTTTGAAATAAGTGAAGGTACATTTAAGAACAGTTCAAAAATGTATATGGACCATTTGCGAGAATATTTTGAAGTAAGAGAAGTGCAAGCAGGAAGGCACCCTAAATATATTCTTGTAAAAGAACTTAAGCCATGGGAAACCTATGGACAAAAAATAGCAAGAGAAAACCATACAATTGTTGAAGACTATAGAGATGCTGCTGATGTTGTGATTAGCAAGGCACCGCGCCAAACATTCACTAATATTGCAAATAAAATAGACCTTTATAATATCAACAACATTAACCATAAATATGAGCATACTAAAGAAACCAAGAGAAAAAATGTTGGCAAAGCAGTAAAGGAATATTACACACCCTCAAATGGCAGATGGTGCGAAAAACTTAAAGATGGTGATTTTAGGCCATTAAATCAAGATGAATTGGATTTATATTATGGACTTCAAGAAGAATATAAAAGTCAGTATTTTGATAAAAGTAAAACAGAAAAAGCGTTTAAAGTAATGAACCAAAAGCGCAAAGGTGAAATTGATAGTAAAGAATTAGATGAGAAAATGGAAGAGATTTTTGGCTCTTGGTATGACACAGTAATGGGAGAGTTTAAGAAGGTATATGGATTTATGCCAATTTGGGTAAGAGAATGGGAAAGAAAGGAAGAGAAATGACCGAGATTTGAAAACCAATAAACTTAGAAGATTGGGGAGACCGTTATGAGGTCTCTTCTGAAGGCAGAGTGCGCAACCGCCGCACAGGAAAATTAAGAACTATCCAGAGGAACCCAGAAGGATATAACTGAATTGTTTTAAACAATGGGAAAGCGTGCAAGTGAGTTCACATAGCTAAAATAGTGGCGCTTACATTTATTCCTAATCCTCTTGGGCTTCCAGAAGTTGACCATTTAAACAGAAATAAAGACGATAATAGAGTAGAGAACTTGCGCTGAGCTGATAGTAGAGTTAATGGACTGAATAGGGGAGAATATACCCATGGCAGAGCAAGGCCAGTAGCGCAATTTGATTTAGAGGGTAATTATATCGCTACTTATAAGAGTACTTGCGCGGCGGCTCGCGCCACTGGCGTTAATAAGTCCAGCATTGGAAAGGTAGCAAAGGGCCTTGCGCATAGGAATACAGCGGGAGGATATATTTGGAGGTATGATGATGAAAGAATTGAGAAAACTATTAAGTAATATAGCAGGTTTAGCTATAAGTGTTTGATTTGCTGCGCAAATCGTTATGAATCCAGCAGCCAGCGCAAGTATAGCAGTAAAAGTATTTTGGGCTTGTATTGCTTTTGCTATTGGAGCTGGAATATATGATGGTATTAAGCGTAGCCTATAAGGGCGGTGATTTTATTATAATAAAAAATTATGATATAATATATATGTAAAGAAAGAAAGGGATAAGAAAAATGATGTTTAATGATACTATTGATGTGATTGCTGATGGTGAAACATTGACTGCTGAAGATTGGGAAGAGATTAACGCTACATTAGAAGATGTCTATGGTTGGGATGAAGACCATGGTGATGAGGAAGAACGCATTTGGCACTATGTTCTTTTCATCATCAGGGATAATCTGGCAAACCTTAATCTTAATCAGCTGTTGGAAGTAAAAAGGTATGAAGAAAAGGCTATGGGTATCAGAGATTAATGGATAAGGAAAGGATATAAGAAATATGGATAAAATTATTGAAAAGATTAGAAACAAAGAAACACTTACTGATGAAGATTGGAAAGAAGTAAATTATGTTCTGGCGGAAGAATATGGTTGGGATGAAGATGATGATGAGATTACTGAGGAAGACCGCATCTTCAACTTCACTCTTATTCTTGCGAAGGATAAGCTTGAAGGTTATAGTCTCTCCCAGCTTCTGGAAGTAATTGGATAATAAGGAAAGGATATAAGAAATATGGCAAAAATTACTTATGATGTAGAAAAATGTTTCAGAAAGCTTGTTGATGATTACTATACTATTGATGTTAACTACCTGCGCAATGAGGTAGATGAACTTGATAGTTGGTTCCAAGAGAATCAAGATGAGTATGATGTGATTGACAACAACTTCTTCCTTGAGACTATTGAAGAAAACATTCATTACTAATACGCTTATATATGTAAGGTAAGGAAAGGATATAAGAAAATGGTAAATAAAGATATAGTAATTGGTAAGCTTATGGATATGTATCCAGAAGTATCTGAAAAAGAAGTTGTTGAAACTGTTGATAGTATTATTGAATGGGCCGAAGAGGAAGAAGCAGAAATTACAGATGATGATGTTATATACTACTTCGCGCAATAAAGTTAGAAATATGAATAATGACTTTGATAAGTATATTTCAAAACTGATTAGCAAGTTCCTTAGGCTTCGTGAGTATGATATTTATGAAGAGTTTGAAGACCCTGCATACCACTCATTGGATATTGATATGTATACTAACAACGAAACAATCCTTCGTGAGTTTGATAATCACTTCAAAGAGACTTTCTCAACAGAGATAGACTACAATGAGTATTTACCAAAAGAGATAGACTAATTTCAAGGGCAATACTGATTAAAAAGTATTGCCCTTTTTTTATTCTTTTTAGGAGGTAGTTCATATGGGAACTGGAAGAACAAATAATGCATCAGTTAAGGGTCCAGATGGACTCACTCAGCTACAAAGAACATTTTGTGAAGAGTATATTAAACACTTCAATGCTACAGAAGCCTATATGGCGGCAAGCACTACAGAAAATAGAACTTCTGCTCGGACTATGGGGCATAAGCTACTCCAAAAGCCAGAAATAAAGAGAGAGATTGAAAGGCTCCAGAAGATGATGTATGAGGCGCAGTTTGTGAACTTTGAGCGCATAGCTTCTGAACTTTCTAATATAGCTTTCCATTCAGATAGTGAAGCAAATAGGCTTAAAGCACTTTCTCTTCTCCAAAAGCAATTAGGCTTAGAGAAAACTATAGTAAATGCAGATATAAATCAAACAGTAGAAATTAAAGTAGATATTGAGGATTAAAAAATCGTGGCAAATACAATTAACTTACATATCAGCCGCCGCATGTTCTCTCCTAAACTATTTCCTCTATTGGAGGATTATAGCCATAGATATGAGTTCTATAAGGGCAGCGCTGGTAGTGGTAAATCTTTCTTCATAACCCAGAAGATTATATTGCGCTGTTTGCGCCAAGGCGGAATAAGGGTGGCGGTTTGTAGACGCTATGCTACCACCTTGCGCAATAGCTGTTTCCAAACTTTTAAAGATGTCCTTTCCTCTTGGAAGATTATAAATCAATGCAAGATTAGAGAAACAGATATGGATATTAAGTTTCCTAATGGAAGTGAGATTATTTTCTTGGGTTTGGATGAAGAGACTAAGCTACTTTCTCTTGCGGATATTTCTACTATCTTTATTGAAGAGGTATTTGAGGTTGAAGAGAGTAAGTTCCAACAGCTGGACCTTAGAATGCGCGGAAAGGCGCCAGCGCAACAGATTATAGCCGCGTTTAACCCTATTAGTTCTAATCATTGACTTTATAATTTTTGCGTGGCAAATCCGCCTAAAAACCTTTATTTTAGCGAGACTACTTATAAGGATAATCCGTTCTTAAGAGAAGAATATATTGAAGCAATTGAAAGCTATAGGGAGAGAAATCCTTGGCGCTGGAATATCTATGGATTGGGTAATTGGGGTAATGACCCAGAGGGATTAGTCTTTAATAATTGGCGCGCAGAAGAGTTTAAGATTGAAGATTTGATTGCTTCTGGATATAAGCGCAGAACTGGTAGTGACTTAGGCTGGATTGACCCAACTACTATTGTAGATACTTTCTACGATGAAGCGGGAAAGCGCATCTATGTTTTCAATGAGTTTTATGCTTCTGGAAAGCAGTTAGATGAGGTAGCCGCGCAAATGGAGAAGATGGAGTTGCGCCACCAGAAGATATATATGGACGCAGCGGAACCGCGCTCAATAGATTTCTTTAGGCGAAAAGGATTTAATACAGTAGCTTGTATTAAAGGCCCAGATAGCGTTGAAGCTGGAATTAGTTTCTTACAGAACTTAGAAATTATAGTTCTCCCTAAGTGTAAGAACTTAATCAATGAATTGGAGAACTTTTCTTATATTAAAGATAAGAAGACAGAGAAATATACGGATAAGATGACGCACGAGTTCTCGCATGCGATAGACGGACTGCGCTATGCTTATTCCGATATTTATAGCAACAAGAAGCTACGAACCTTTGATAAAAAATTATTAGGGATTTAGGAGGTTTTATAATGTATTTTATTTCACGAGATGAAAAACTAACTGAAATGAAGATTGCGGAAATAATCCAGTCATTTAAAACTCGTGAGTTACCGCAATTGGAAAAGAGATACCAATACTTCAAAGGTAATCAAGAGATTATGCGAAAGACAGTTAACGATGATAGTAAGCCTTGTAACAAAATCGTAACTAATTTCTGCGATAATATCGTAACAACATACTCTGGTTATCTAACTGGTATTGATATCACCTATAGTTCAGATGAAGATATTGAAGAAATCCAGAACATTCTGAACTATAACGATGTTGGCGCAGAAGATACGCAACTATTAGAAGATGCTTTGACTTTTGGAGTTGGCTATGAGGTCCAGTGAGTGGACGAAGAAGGCAACCAGAGATTCAAGACATTAGACCCAAGAGAATGTATTCCAGTTTATGAAAATACACTGGAAGAAGAACTAACCGCAGTCATTAGATTTTATTCTGTTTCTAATGGCGGTGAAATTAACTTTGATAACTATGTTGAAGTTTATGATTTAAGAGAAACAAGAATCTATAAAGCAGACCAAGCTTTTACTGGTCTCCAACTTATGGATTACAAGCCAAACTACTATCAGCAAGTTCCTATTACAGTCTTTAACTTAAACAGAGAATGGGAAAGTATCTTTGATAAAGTTATTACTCTACAGGATGCCTATAACACTCTACTTAGCTCAGAGACGGACGATTTTGAGGCTTTCTGCGATGCGTATTTAGTGTTAGAAGGTATTGAAGATATTGATGAAGAAAACCTTCATTTAATGAAAACCAATAGAGTATTAGCATTACCAGATGGCGGAAAAGCTTCATTCTTATATAAGAATATCTCAGATACACAAGTAGAGAATATGCTGGACCGCATTGAAACAAACATTAGAAAGATTAGTGCAACGCCAGACTTTACAGATAGCAGCTTCGGTACACAAAGTGGAGTAGCAATTAAGTATAAGCTAATCAATTTTGAGAACAAGGCAAGCAAGATTGAAAAAGCTATGACGAAAGCCCTCCAGCGCAGAATTGAATTGATTTGTTCAATTTTACATTTGACTTCTGGAGATGAGGCATGGAGAGATATCCAGATTATCTTCACTCGCAACCTACCAATAGACTATCAAGATATTACTTCTATGATAAATCAGTTGCGCGGATTGGTAAGCAGTAAGACCTTAGTAGCGCAGTTACCATTTGTTACAGATATTGATGCAGAAATGGATGCGGTTGCTGAAGAGAACGCTGCGAAAGCTTCACTTTATAATTTCTCTTCTGGAACAGAGGAAGAATAATGACCTATTGGGAAAAAAGGCTTTTAGAACAAGAAAAGAACATTCTTGATAAAGGAATAAGCGCAACTGAAAATGAATTAGTTAGACTTTACCAGAGGGCCGCCAGAGAAAATGAAAAAGAACTGAAAAGCCTTTTCTATGAACTAAGTAAAAATGGTGAGGTAAAGATAAACGATTTATATAGATATAACCGTTATTGAGAGGTTCAGAACAGCATTAACAGAAGATTAACTTCTTTAGGGCAACAGGAGATAAAAATCCTTAATAAAGACTTATTAGGAATGTATGCTACCGTAAATGAATACTTCAATAAAAATCCAAAGTTTTTAGCAAGAACTGTTTCCAATGGTAAAGCAGAAAAAATTATCTCCATGGCGACTAATCCTACGAATATGCACGAACCTATCTTTGGTATCAATGCTAAAGAAGTTGTAGATAGAATCTGGTGCGCTGATGGCCGAACATGGAGTGATAGAGTCTGGAACAATATGGAAAAACTGCAAGCAAGTTTGGAAAAAGGTATTTCTGATGTTGTTGTTAGAGGACAAGGCGCTGATGAGGTAGTTACAACCATTATGCAAGAACAGACAGGTTTAACTATTGAAGACGCCAATACAGAAGCCTTTGAAAAAGCCTTTAGCAGAACAAGGGCATTAGTTTCTACTGAGCTGGCGCATGTTTATAACCAAGCAGCAATACAGAGATACATAGATGCTGGTTGCGTTGGATATGAGGTATTGGTGGCGCCAGAGAATACTGCGAAGGCAATAGCCTATAACGCCACTCATAAAGATAAAAAGTTCTATCCTTGCGAAGATTGCGAAAGTCTAAAAGGCAAGGTCTTTTTATTTAATGAAATGGAAGAAGGCGTTAACTGTCCTCCCATCCATCCTAATTGCCGTTGCACTATTGTTCCAGTAGTTGGGAGGTAAATTATGCGAAAGATAGATATAAACGATTTTGATTTTCGTGTAGAGACTGGCGGCAATCTTTATGTAGATGGAGATACTGAAGTTAATAGTTCTACCTTCTGGCTTGATGAAGAAGGTAATCTTTACTTCAATGATGATTTACCTTGGATAGATGACTACTATGTTCTCCAAGAAGATGGTTATTACAAATGATTTGAGGAGGTATCTAATGTTTAAAATAGAAAATCAAACAATTTATTTAACAAGGGGAGATACAGCAAAGTTTTCTCCTATTATAGAAGATTATGAAGTCCAAGATGGAGATTTAATTGTATTTACTGTTAAGAAAGTAGAAACAGACCCAACACCAGCTATAAGAATTGAGATTGCCGCAGAAGCTGAGGTTGAGTTAACTCATGAGGATACCGTCAACCTTCCATCTGGTGACTATGTTTATGATTTGTGCCTCCATGGAAAAGATGGAAGGATTTCTACTTTTATTAACGGAGAAAAATTAGTGCTATTAGGAGAACTGGATAATGGCAGAGCTTAGAGGTAAATTAAACCAGCAAGGATATATTAAAGCTGATAGTAATCAGCAAGGATATTTAGGAACTTATAATATTGCAGAAGGGATTTATTACACAGATATCCCAGAAGAAATTAAAGACTTTGTGTTTGAGATGAATGTAGAGGGTGAATGCTGGGTAATAACTACGAAGTCTTTTTATTATGACGATACAACAGGCAATTTTTATCTTATTAAGGAGGTTAAATAATGGCAACTTATTTAATTGGAAACATTAAAGGCCCAAAAGGCGCAGATGGTGTTAGTCCTACCGCTAAAGTTGAGCAGACTTCAACAGGCGCTACTATTACTATTACTGATGCTACTGGAACTACAACAGCTGATATTAGAAATGGTATAGATAGTGACGGTAATAACATTGACCTTACACCTTATGCAAAGAAAACAGAAGTAGCAGAAACTTATGCCACTAAATCTTATGTGGATGCCGCAGTTGACGCAGTAGACGCGCCAGTTACTTCTGTTAATGGCATGGTAGGCGCAGTTACGATTACTGAGACTGACCCAACTGTTCCAGCATGGGCAAAACAACCTAATAAACCAGCATACACAGCAGCTGAAGTTGGAGCTTTACCAGATACAACATTTATTCCAACAGTTCCAACTAATGTTAGTGCTTTTAACAATGATGCTGGTTATGTAAACTCAACTGATGTTCAAACTGCTCTTAGCGCAAAACAGGATGCGCTGATTGCCGGACCGAACATTACAATTGAAAATAATGTAATTTCTGCTACTGGAGGCGGAGCTACTTATACCGCTGGAACTGGTATTGATATTACTAATGGCGTTATTAGTTCAACTGTAACTGATACAAATACTACTTACACAGCAGGTAATGGTATTGGTATTGATGAAAGAGATAACAATGCTATTTATGTTGATAGTGATGTTGTAGCATTCAAAACTATGGAAGATGTACATGATGGTACTCAAGAATATGCGGCTACAGAATTAGATTTTGGTGGTATTGTATCTGCTTGGTGTGATGCTGATGGTAATTGACAAAAAGACGCATTTGTCAGTAACACATCATTAGGCCATGAAACACTTGTATATAATCGTGATAGTGAGACTTGGGACACAGATAGAACCATTGACATAAATGCGAGTGATGGTATTACATTCAGTGATATACCAGAAGATGTTACAAAATCTCTAAACTTAAATGGTCGTGAAGGAACATTAGAATGAGATGGCTCTACGGTTGCATTAAAAGATGATATCCCAGAATATAACGCTGGTGATGGTATTTTAATTGAACAGCAAGTAGCTACTAATAGCGCAGGTTTATTAAGGTCTGCAATTGAACCAACAAATCAGTATAACATAAGCGTTAATCTTGCAAGAGATGGTGGATTAGCTGTTGATGAGAATGGCGCACTTTATGCAGACATTGATTTATCTGATTACGCAACCCAGAGAGACCTTGCAGAAAAACAAGACGCACTTCCCGCGCTCACTAATAATGCTGGCAAGGTATTAACAGTTAATAGTGGCGAAAATGGAGTTGAATGGACTACTCCAGCAAGTGGAGGCGGTTCTGGTAGTGAACCAATTGGATTTAATGAACCTTTTATGAATATATTTAGTAGTGGTAATATATCAAATTATTTAATGGGAAATATTCCATCAAATATTACAACAGTTCAAGCTTTAGGTGATGCTTTAAAAGAATCAAAAATTGCTATTATTGATGGATATACTTTATATAGTGGTTTAACACCAGACGCAATAAATTACGTTATGGGAAGTGCGTATAACTTTAGAACTTTTAGTTTTGATAGTATAGCATCAAACCCTGTTAGTAATGATTATTACGCCGCAACTGCTACAACAAACTTAGGCGAAATAAGAAAAAATAAATTATTCATGATAGCAAATAGCAATGAAATATTCTGTTTTGAGAGTTTGACAAATGCGCGTTCGGTGTTTGGTTATAATCTGGCGTATTTAATTAGAGATAAATCACGCTCTAATTGAAATGGTGGTTCTTTAAATTCTGTTTTAGGCCAGATTGATACAAAATTAACAGCTAAGCAGGATACTCTTCCCGCAATTGCAGATAACGCAGGTAAAGTATTGACAGTTAATTCTGATGCTACTGGAATGGAGTGGACAATTCCTGCAAGCGGTGGAGGCAGCAGCGATAGTGGTGGTGTTAAGGTTATTCCTATTACTAACGGAATGATTCAAAGCAGTTTTAATTCAAACTCAGAATTACTTGCTATTGGACAAGCACTTGCGGATGGAAATGAAATTCCGATTATAGCACTTAAAAATGATGGTGGTAGTGGCGAGTTCTGATATTTGATTAAGACAGAGAGACTAACAGGTGATGGAGGTGCAACGTATACAGTTTATTGTGATTGGTATTCTCCAAAAGAAAATGAGATACTTCATAATCGCTATAATGGAAGTATCAAACAATGAAGAGACCAGACCCCTTCACATACTTATAATTATTATTGTAAATCACCAACAGATGGTAGTGTTGGTGATGTTTTAGCAATAAGAGATATACATAGCTCTACTGGTGAATTATTCTTTGAATGAAAATCTATAAAAGGCGATAGCGCTACAAATGCAGCCAGTGCCATATATCTAAAAGATGCAAATGAAACAGTATATGAAATCACTGTTGGAACTGATGGAATATTAAAAGCAACCGCAGTTAGCAACTCATAAAAAATTAAATTAAAACAATATCAGAGAGGGCAAGTTTAGTTAATACTTGCCCTTTCTTTTTTATAACCATATGAAGGGCTTCCAGTAGGAAGAACTTATTAGAAAGAGGGCTTACCAAGAGTAAGAACTCAAAGGAGATATTTTATGGACGAAAACAAAGAAGTACAGGGTCAAGAAGTAGATACTTCTGAAACTGAAAATGAGAAAACTTACACTCAAGCAGAACTTGATGCGCTTTTACAAGCTGAAACAGATAGACGCGTCACAGCAGCTTTAAAGAAGGCAGAAAGAAAGAATGCAGAGAAGTTGAAAGAAGCTGAGAAGTTATCTCAGATGAATGAACAACAGAAGTTCCAGTATCAGCTGGAACAAAGAGAAGCCGCAATTGCTGAAAAGGAAAAGGAACTTGCGCTGGCAGAGAACAAGGCAGAAGCCTCTAAGATTCTCGCAGAAAAGGGCCTATCACTCCAGCTTGTAGACTTTGTAGTAGCTGAAAGCGCAGAGGATATGAACTCTAACATTCAGCTTTTGGAGAAGGCTTTTAAGGAAAGCGTTAAAGAAGAGGTTAAAAAGAGACTATCTGGCGACGCTCCTAAGAAAGGTCTTCCAGTAGATAAGACAATCACAAAAGAAGATTTCCTAAAGATGAGTTATGCGGAGCTTGAGGAACTTAAGCGCAATAACCCAGAAATCTTTGAAAGTTTATCAAAATAATTGGAGGTAAATAATTATGGCAAGTAAATATGATTCAGCCAACATTAAAACTTTTGATAACTCAGTTCTTGAGGTAAAGCTTGAGAACCAGTTAATCACAGCCCTAAATATGAACCAGTTCATTACTATGGATTATTCTCTTACAGAACAGCCAGGCATGGTTAAGAAAATCCGCACTTATGTTGGAAC
>AUXO013988949.1_pt1 | contig 10863 bp, 13 predicted proteins | sample 768731 | NCBI WGS metagenome assembly AUXO01 (sample SAMN02715735, study PRJNA202380) | gut metagenome | biome: sheep rumen | host: Ovis aries | place: New Zealand: Palmerston North
TATGTCAAGAATCAACCCTGTCAGTTACAATTTCTATTATCTCATAATTATTAGACGCCAGTCAACACCTCTCAACGATATGCCCCAAGGGGAGACGGTCGACGACTATGGGGCGAAGGACTTGTCCTTCGTGCGCTATATACTTCTGCAAGTAAGTAGAATACAGATGTTGTTACAAGCATCTCTAACTTATTTATCAAATACAACGATTCAATTAACATATATCACATGGCGTTCCCTAATAATTTGCAGGAACTACTAAAACGCTAATAAGATTAAGTCTTTTTATATTAATATCACACCTATGCAAATAATTCTTAGCGTTTTTTACTCTTATTGTCAGTTTTTTAACTCTTTAAATATCTTATCTGCCTCAAGTTCCCAATCTCTACGAGGATTATAAAATATATTGCCTACTGAACCCGGAATCTTCCAGTTCTGAGAAGAGCAAAAAATAGTTGGTATATCATACCCTTTTTCACGAAATAGAGCCATTGTCTTTTCCCCTGCTTCTCTATCATCCTCCCCAAAATAATCAAAGTGCATGTCTGAGATCACCAAATCAAATGGCGCTTTATCTCTTATTGACTCCTCTACACTATCTAAGGCATCTTCGGCGTTTCTTGCATGTTCTATGATATCTATTCCTTGTTTCTTCAGATATCTATACACCTCCATATACTTTTCAATCGAATCTTCAATAAATAAAACTTTTTCTATCTTCATCTCTATTCTCCCAAATGTCTAATATAAGTATTCTTATAAGCATCCGGATAATTCAGAAAGTAATACGCAAGTCTCCAATTAACCAAGGTATAATCAATAAGCTGAGATAACGGATATAGATATAGAATACGCTTACATCTTACTATATAGTCCCTTGGTACCCCTGCTTTTTTCATTATGGTTATCACATCATCTGTTAGCCCTTTACCTTTACTAATATAGGACATAATCAAGTAAGCTTCCGATTTGCTTATATCTTTACTTAACAAATAATGTAAAATATCATCTCTGGAAGCAATAATATCATCTATAGAATAGTCTCTAATAACCTCACATATATTTGCTTCCCAATTACCCGAGCAATGCACCAACCCTTCTATTTTAACAATGTCCGAAAAGCACTTTGGCTCTAGTATACTTACAGCATTACAATATAATTCAGAAAACTTCTCCATAAAAAGATTAGGCATATCCGTAAATGCTCTAATTACATCATTGTCATTTAATGGAATATCACTATACTTAAAGCCTGTATCATTCTCCAAATCATGAAGCATACCAAGTTCAGGCTGCGTTAATATGCTGTAACTCTTAAAATGTTCATCCAGCTTGAGATAATTCTCTTCTGATATAGGAAGTCCTAAATAATCATTATCCTTCCTAGGCTCACGCATAGTTGTGTATAGAGAAATATCAACACCTCCTGGCACAATATATACAGCACCCGGATGAACACCCCTTTTAACAATCCCGTCTTCCTTTTCTATCTTAGTACCTCCTATGAATACTTGGCAATTACTGTATTCTAACGCAATATATTTAACAATATCACTTCTTATTTCCGGTGCAAAATTCAAAAAAACAGAAGGTTCCTTATCCATGTAAATACCCATATTAATCTCATGCATTATATCTGCACCATCAGATTGCATTATATAGCTACATTCAGGACACTTCTTTGCCATTAATTCGTATCCGCACAATCTATCATCACTATCCACCGGCTTCGCTAATTCAAAATGATGACAATTAGGACAGTAATAATGAGCAGGAAGTGGGTTTACTTCTGATATTCCACATAAAAATGTCACAAGTGAAGATGCAAGTGTTCCTCTACAGGTAACAGGATACCCCTCACCTCGTGAATATTTTGCAAGTTCAGAAGCCACTAGATATATACATGCATATCCATTCTTATTTATCATACATATCTCTTCTCCTAATCTATCTAATACGAACTTTGGAATAACATCACCATATATATCAGTAGCCTTAGTCATGCAAATATCTTCTAGTTTCTTTTCTGCATTCTCAATAACAACCTTATAATTTTTCTCTCCAATACTCATAAATGGTAAGTCAGAACTATCTGACTCATTATTATTCACATCAATATCAGTTTTTATTTCATCAAACAATCCCATCTTTCTACTCCCTACTTTCTCTTTTCTCATTATTATACTACTGTTATATCCTTTCGTCATATGAAGAATAATCATATGTACCAACATTTCCGGTTGCATCATAAAATCCTATCTTATTTTGAAAGGTTGCAGCCATACTATTCATTTCTGCCGGAACAATTCTGTTAATGTAATTACGATGTTCAACGAAGGACGCAATACAATTGAAATCAACACTTTCTAGTTTGTTAATAGGAAGAGTCGGTATTGCTTTTTGAACTTCAATCTTCATTACCTCATTATAATCATTAGCACTAACTGCTCTAGATGGACTAATAGCGTTCGTTCTACTAATATTATTTACAGGACTAACCGGAGCCACATTAGTAAATAGCTGAATTCTACCCATACCGGCAACACTCATCTAAACCACCCCCCTCTTCTAAATGGTCATCTGTAACATCACAGTTTCTTAATCTCTTGTGCATATACTGACGCAAGTACCTTAGCTACCGGCTGGTATAATGAAGCAGGAATTGGACATCCTACAACACAGCCAGCCGATTCAAGCATTCTAGTCACAAGATTAGGGTCTTCTTTCATGTTAGTATTCCTCATATTTCCTATTCTATATATACGCTTTGCTATATTTCCCTTACCTGTGCATGATATAAACGGCACACTATTATACCGTGTATCATATATTATCCCTATTGCACATTCACATTTTTTCATACTGTCTAAAATGACTATATCAGACAACCTCACGTCTCTAACAAGACTTCTACCATCACCAATACATGTTATTAGATTACTTGGACGAATTCTGTTTATCATTGAATGCCTCCATATTAAAACGTTCCATACTTATACTCCATACCACCCTATACCTTCGTAATTCCATCCACTGAAAGCCAAAAAGACTGCTTCATTAAAATTAGATGTATAGTGGTGAGAACCAGCTCCTATCGCATTAGGATTATACAGTCTATATACCGGCACACGTTTTTCGTCATCTGAATGCCATGCTATTCCTTCATAATTCCATCCACTGAAAGCCAAAAAGACTGCTTCATTCCAATTCATAGTATAGTGATGTTCTCCACTATTCGGATTATAAACTCTGTATACCAAGGTGCTAGAGCGAAGTGGTGACTTCCATGACTCTCCTTCATAACGCCATCCATAAGAAATTAAAGCATTTGCTTCTCCACGGTTAAATGTGAAAAAATGTTCACCTGAGTGTCTATTGTACAAACGATAAACTGGCTGTCCATAACCATCATAATTATACACATCACAAGAATTAATCGTCAGATATTTCATTCCGGACGCAAATGGTGTTACATCATAATTAGTATATTGGGGTTCCTGCCCACTAACAGTTCTGCTGTCCCCAATTCCATAATACGCATTCTTACTATCATGTGTAAAATCAAATATATGCCATGAACCATTATAATACACAAGATTCCACTCATGGTTAACGTCGTATTCTACATTCTCTTCCATATTATACGCATGTCCTTGAACATTCATTTTAGGAATACCAACTGCAGTCAGCATAACACTAGCCAATCTTGAATAACCCGAGCAAACACCACGCCTGTTGTTATATACCCATGACGCGTCAGCACGATTAGATATATCACCTCTTAAATATGCTTCGTAGTCATATGATATATTACGACAAAGCCAATCATGTATTGCTCTTACCTTCTCTTCATCTGAAGTACAATTTGCTGTAATATTTCTTGTTAGTTCAGCTATTTCATCATAATTACTTGTAGTCTGCACCCAGTACGACATACCTCTATAATTCTCAGGATCGCAAAAGGCATTAATCCAATTCACAAAATCAATCTGTCCCTGACCATTGGCTGAATAAAACAATGGTATGCCATTCGACACTCTTATTTCATATGTATTCATATAATCATAGGTTACATATGGCTGATATTTCCACATTAGGATTTTATACAATCCATCATTGATTGTAGACATATCCAGTATAAGATTACACTGACCATTTAGAAATTTTTCCTCCGCTCTAGTAACAGTATTGTCACTATAATCTCTTACCTGTGCTATTATTTCATATGAATTTGAAAGACTCTCGTCATAAACAGTCACATTAACATGGCTTCTTGAAACACTCATACTTATTCTTTGAGGTCCAGAACTTGATGTCTCCATATATTGCGATGTGGCAGGAGATGCCATCTGGGCATCAACATTCATAGGCATTTGCGCAACTAGTACAAATACCAACAGTATGCTTGTTATGACTTTTAATGAACTAAATAAATGATTATTATTTTTCATGGCAATTCTCCCTCCAACACAATCATTATATACATATCAATATGTATTCTTTTATCCTCTATTGGTTAAATACTTTGACATCAAACGCGCAACTGGTTCATACATCATAGGAGGTATTTCATCACCGTCTTGCGTATCTCTATAAATGGTACGACTTACGAATACGTCTTCTACTACTTTTTTTCCTGATGCTATTAACTCGTCATATAATCCATTAGATGTGGGATCATTTGACATCCCCATAACGATAGGTGCAGTATCTATTGTTTCTCCATTAGGCTTATAGTAGTATAAGCCAACAAAAACATTCCTCTTGTCTCTAATAATAATATTAGCTCTAAATAGATTTAGCTGATTGGGTGTATATATATCAATACCTTTGCTTTCATAACTCTCTATGTTTTGCACACATCCGCCCGAAACATTATAATCAGTATCAATAACAAATAGCATACGATTCATGATAATTCTCCTTTCAATAAAAGAAAATCTCCCAACATTATTATACGACGCATTTATATGTTACGCATTTAACTTATAGTTAAAGCATATTCCTCAATTTCTATCCTTTGACCAATTTATGTACCGATACTATTAGTGCAACAACTGCCGTTACCACAACAGGTATCACCATACCCATTCGTCCTGCTTCACCAACAACTCCAGGTCCATTTCCTAACATCTTCAGATCAATAAATGCTCCTAGTATAAAAATTACAAACAATGCAATAGTTGAAACAAATGAAACCACTTCACTCTCTATGTAAATAATAAACAGAATTGCTGTAATTGCCAAAACAAGCCATAATATTAAAGCAGTTGCTCCATTCATAACTCCAAGTCTCAGGACAAGAAAATCAAATAAAAGCGTCATTGTTACACAAAACCAACTTCTCACTATCTCATTATCCTTCCAAGTAAAAGAAAATATTATAAAAAGAAGTGCAGGTGCAACCCAAATACCTATATTAAATGCCATATAATTATTTAGATATAAATAGAACTTATCAAAATCAATTAGTAAACATATTCCAAATACATCAACACCAATCATTAACAGGGTAAATATAATATCAAACACATTCATTTTAGGCTTAATCTTAGTATTTGAAGATACCGGCTTAGACACAGCATTAGAAAAAGCCTTATTTCTAACAACTGTTCCTAGCTTCGTACTTATTACTAGTGTCGTAATGGAAACTGCTAGTATAATTCCAAAGAACTTCCAAGTAGAAGATGCACTTACTGCACTATAACCCATCCCTTCATATCTCATAGTTGCTGCGCTAAAACAAACGACAAAATTCCATATATGACTGGCAATAATGCTAAACAGTCCTGCATCTTTTAGATTTGTAGCAAAACATACCAAGGCTTCTGTAATAATGCTAGTGATAATACATATAACATAGTACCTGACATTCCCTACAAGCGAACCATACTCTTCATATCTACCTATCAATACCGGAACCATACAGAATAACAAATTAGCCATAAAAAGAAGCCAGCTAATTGGAAATAGAATAGAAGCAACTGCCTCAACCTTATTTTTTGCACTGGAATAATTCCCTGCCGGTGCTGCGTGATTTGACGGAGCATACACTGGAGGAATATTCGAATTATTAGAAGGCAAAGTATTTCTATTTATCATAGGTCTATTAATAGACTCTTCATATCTCTCATCAGCCTGACACCATGGGCAGGATTTTAACCCTTTTTTATACATATGTAGAGAATTATTTGGGCATTCCACTAATGACTTCTCATAGCTCGAAAGAGCTTTATACCATTCCCCCGCATCTGGTCTCATCTTAGGATTAGATCTACTATCAATAAAGGCTCTATCAAAAAGCTTCTTAATATCTTTAGGCAAAATATCTGCTGATGGAACGGCTACTGCCTGAGGCTTATTACCTTTCTTAAAACAATAACTATCTCTTTTAATTGCCTGATTACCTACTCCCGGCGAAGCAGTTGACACTGTTTCATCCTCTTTAATACCATTAAACGGTGTATATCCATTCATTAATAACTTGAATATATGAATTGCCAAAGCAAAATCATCCGTCTCTTTAGTAAATGTGGGGAGAGGTGCATTCTCATATGCATCTTTCTTGTATGACTCACACTGCTTTAATAATTCAGGCGCAACATATCCGTCTAAGCACACCTTACATCTATATGCCTTGTTATTCTTCTCATCAAGCACTATATGATAACTATCAGTATCTAAAAATGCCACTTTACCTGTGCGTAAATTAATACCTATATTGCGAGGGTTAAAATCTCCAAATACATATCCGGCATCATGAACCTCTTTAATGACACTGCAAATATTCATAGCTATAATCAGCTTGCTTTTATAAGAAATCTTCATCTTAGGATTAGAAGAAGGATAAACATATATATCACCAAGCTCAGCATCAATATCAATCTTAGGCATTACGAATCCCTTAAATTCATTGGTGGAATCACAAACAATATCAAGAGGCCATGCCACCTGATCTAAGATATTCTGTGAAGGCGGATTCTTTGTCATATACATAAGTTTATCCTGTAATTCCTCAGATACCCTACCAGAATGATATACTTTGACAACCTTCGTACTATCATTTGCTATCTCATAGATATTACCTTCTCCACCACTTCCGAAAGGTTTAGCCTTTAAAGTATATATTGTTCCGTTTAATCCTGTTAACTGACTATACATATGACTTTCTCCTTTACAAAACCTGTACCAACCGACAAAACAACCATTCTTATTTGTAATACCCAAAGCTTTTGTAATCTGCTCTTGGATAATTACTCATTTCATACTTATGATCCCTAATAATCTGAGCATCTGTAAGTCCAAAGTAATCATATCTAAGTTCACTTCCTGTTCTAATAGTTGTATCAAAAGTAACATCAACATGTGTCCAATTCCCATCTAAGCAAACCATATTCCAAGAATGCCTCTCATATATTCCTTTTTCCTGATTACAAGCGTACCCACTAACAAAAAAGCAAGGAATATTCATTAAATCAAGCAAATATTTAAAAGCCACTGAAAATCCATCGCATACAGCTTGCTTCTTAGTAAATGGGCCAACTATAGTATGTAATTCTTTCGAAGTTCCATCTACATAAATTACATTTCTTGCCAAAAAATCATGTGCCTGCACTGCTTTTGAATAGTCATCCCTCCCATCAATTCTTTCTACAAGTCTATTTGCAGTTTTCCTACATAAATCAAGTTTTGTATTATATGTTAACCTATCGTAATAATACTTAGGATAAACAATTGTAATTAGTGGATGGTATACCAACTCAAATTCAACAACAGCAAATAATTCCGGATTATTAAATATTTTTGCTTGCAGTCCATCCATTAATCCTTTTGGTGATAATACACCCGGCAATAGAATCTTATCTGAATAACAATATAACTCTCTAATTACCTTTTTTATCGCATTACTCTGATTCATCCTCTTCATCCTTATCCTCACTATAAAGCTGTGGATATGCAGCACGCTTCCATGCCTCTTCATATTTTCTTATTAACAAATCCCAATCCGGCTCTTCATAATATTCTTTACTTTGCCTTTTTAAATCTATATTAGTATTTGTCAAAACAACGACAGTCTTATCGTCATTAACCTGTTCATCTTTGATACCATCGATAAATCTTTCAATCTGTTCCTTAACGTATTCCTCTCCATGATAATCTATATGCAAAGACTGAGGATTCATCAAGTATTCTGCTAACGCAACATAGATATTTATCGGTTCATTACGAATATAAACGGGGAATAATATGTCATATATTCCATCAGTAGCTAATAGTACACTTGCCACAGAATCAGAAATCTTGCCAAATTCCCACTTCTCTTCTCCAAAACACAGTGGATACACTCTACCTTCTTCATCTCTCTGCTGCTCTGTAGCCTTCTTGTACACACCTTCACTAGTTAAAACGATAATCCCACTATCTCCTGATTGACCATAATAGACTGTATCATTGTCATATACTACTAGCGAAAGCGTTGTGTCATATTGATCTAAATCATGCTCTTTTTCAAATGCATATTTTTCTATTTCTGACCGTGCTAGCGAAAAAGAATCTCTAATTACTTCTAATATCTCTTCGTCTGTACTTTCTTCTTTAACATTCACAGAACAATACTCTGTGGAAATCTTCACCGCCATTTTAGACGCTATATCAGAATACATCTCACTTCCAAGTCCATCGGCAACAGCAGCTACAACACGTGATTCATCACTTCTAATAATGTTATGTGCATCCTGACATACCAAATCATTTTTTATATGATAAGTTCCTTGCTTGGTTATTCCATATGTGTAAATCATCGCTTGCCTCCTTATAAGAAGTACTTATATACATTACATCCAATCATCATCTATTACTTTATTAACATTATCTGGAAGCTCCTGTCCTCTAGCCTTTTCTCCCGGTGAACTCTCAGAAATGGAACGCATACTCTTATTAACCCAATCGAAAAACTTTGAAAAGTCATAACCTTCTAATTCAAGCACACGCTTCCCGTGACCTAATTTGTTCAAAAGCTTAGTATCAGCACCCTTGACAGCAAGAGACCATAAGCGTAACTTGTCCTGATTATCAAGAGACAGTATTTCCTCAGCAACATTATCAATAGAATTACTTGGGTAGCCATCGGTTATCATTACAATCCATGGACAGTATGGTTGTGTACCTGATCTACGATAAAATCTTCCTCTTTCAACCACCATATCAATAGCTGTCTTTAATCCACCATTCATATCTGTTCCACCGGATGCATTTAGAGACACCGGTTCCATATATTCAATAGGAACAAATTCCTGTACAACCCTAACAGTAGAATTAAACTCTACAATGGCAATATCAAGTACATCCCTGGTTGTCTTGTCTTCGCATACTTCCATCTTGAATCTATTAATTGCTGACACTAACTCGTTTATAGGTTCACCTTCCATACTTCCGGATGTATCCAACAGGAACAAACAAGCCATATGCGACTCATTTGCATTAACAATCTTAGGTGCTTCATTAACAAAACTCTTCTGTACCATCTCTCCCATAATAATTTCCTCCTTAAATGTTCAATAAATCATCAATATCAGCATTGTATAACTCTAAAAGTGCAATCAAAGTATCTCCCGGTGGATAACTAGTACCATACTCATATTTATAGACCGCTTGAACTGACCCTAACCCAAGATATTGTCGGACTTCTTCAACAGATAAACCGTTCTGTTCTCTAAGTTTTTTTAAATTATTACCGATCACTTGATTGTTATAGTTTTTACGAATATTCATATGGACCTCTTTTCATCAAAACCACACTCTAAAATCTAAACAACAACTATGCCACTTGCTCCATATCTTCCAGATATTCATTTGCCACATTGATTAAGTGATTTATAGAGTTTTCTATCTTTTGGGAATAATTCTTTCGTGTCTTCAGTCTTGACATTCGACCTGATATACATGCATCTGCCACCAATCTTTGCTTGCAGCGTTCTAGCTCATTAATTGCTATGCCATCTTTCAACTTAGAAAACAATATTTCATTGTGACGATGATGCATTAAATACTCCCTGTTTCCTGAGTAATCTACATATACATCAAAGCCTTCGTTGCTATCACTTGTTAATGCTTTTAACCTGACATTGTGTTGAAATCTTTTGTTGTTCATAATCAATTCCTCCATAAAACAACTGTTTACTAGCTACATTATTATTATATCCATACTCTTACGATTAAATTTTAGGGGGTATAATTTTGCGAACCTTATTTCCCACCCTCGATTCCCTATGACGGAATTACAAATTGTAACGGGAGGTAAAAACCAATTTGTAATTCCGTTTCGGCTGGTAATCATCCAGCTCTCATCAGATAGGCACAACCAGCATTACCACCATGAACTATTTCTCTTATTTCCTCTATTATCATAATGACTCATTTCTCCATAACTATTACGCTGACTAAACCCTGTCATATTATTGCTACTGTTATAATGACGTGTCACTCCATCTCCTCCTCTCTGACTATACCCAGTCATATTACCTCTGCTATCATAGTGTCTCATGATTCCATCTGTTCCTCTTTGGCTAAAACCTTTACTCATAATACATTCCTCCATAAAACAACTGTTTACTAACTACATCATTATTATATCCATACTCTTACGATTAAATTTGAGGGGGTATATTTTCACCTCCTTACCCCTAATTAATCATTTCCTCAGCTTCTACTAAAATTATATGGCATCATTTTGATGGGTATTTTAGGGGGTATATTTTTTCGAACCTTATTTCCACACCCTCGATTCCCTATGACGGAATTACAAATTGTAACGGGAGGTAAAAACCAATTTGTAATTCCGTTTCGGCTGGTAATCATCCA
>AUXO011632401.1_pt1 | contig 10862 bp, 9 predicted proteins | sample 768731 | NCBI WGS metagenome assembly AUXO01 (sample SAMN02715735, study PRJNA202380) | gut metagenome | biome: sheep rumen | host: Ovis aries | place: New Zealand: Palmerston North
ATGCTCCTCATATGATAAATTTTGGTTTTTTCCAATGTCTACCATATGGGGAGCATATCAAATGCACAGCGTTTCCGGCTTTTTCAATATGAGGGGCAGGCAGTCAGTCTGTGGTGATTGCCAACACTTGAAATGGAGTCTCAACCTGCCTTTCGGACGGTGAAAATGAGCCTCGACGGGCAGGATTCAAAAGAGATCGAAAATAACAAATTACGTTTGATAACTACATCATTAATATGATCACCGCTAAGGCGCCGATATATGACGTGAAGCCGATGCTTCCATTCGTGGGAGACGGAGTTGTGCCGGGACTTGTTCCGAAGTTCATGAAAGATGCGGCAATGATATTCTTCTTGGCGTAGGAGCCGGTATTCACGCACATCCGATGGGACCGCGTGCCGGTGCAAAGGCGTTCCGTGAGGCAATTGATGCGTGTATGAATGATGTGCCGCTTCGGGAGGCTGCCGAGAAAGGATCCGAAGAACTTAAGGTGGCGGTTGCCAAATGGGGAATTTACGGAGAGGATCACAGCAAGAATTTGTATGCTCTGTAATTAGTAGAAGCATTTATAATTCAATGAGGCTGGCGCGTTAGATGCGTTAGCCTTTTTTTGAGTAGTGTGACAGGCGGTGCACGATTCTAAGCAGTCTCTCTTTCAGAATCATGGTGTGTTTTACGCCACAACCTCAAAGCAGAGTGTGTTGTCGTTGTAATTATAGTAGAAACAGTCTCCGTACTGAAAACCGATTTCGTTGATCATCTGATTTAAAATCTCGCAGTTGTTACTGAGCAGATAGCCCATTGCATCCTGATAAGCGGCGAAATTGCTGAAGCGGATTGAGAGATTGCTGGATCCGGCTGCGTACTGGACGGCAAATGCGTTTCGGATCGCTTCATAATTATAAGAATCAAAGTAGCTGCCAGTTCTCTTATTATAGTTGAAGACATCGGGATTGTTGTAATACGTGCTGTAGTCAAACTGCTTGTAATGAGAATCTATAAGATTTAATTCCTCATAGGTGAGACCAAAATAATCGTACTGGATACAGGCAGCCCCGTCAGGCTCAATGACATCCGGATCATCCCAGGTCACGTCGATATAGGTGTCGTTTCCGGGAAAACTGTCCAGGTAATTCCAGCAATGGCTCTCGTCGTCACTAACAACAACCGATGCAGCTTCTCCTGCCTGCTCCATCAGATAGGAAAAGACTTCTGCATATCCCACGCAGACGGCGTCTCCGGTTACCATGGCATACAGAGAGCGGATATAGGGAAGACTGATACTCTGGTCATAGGTAAGTCTTACGACCAGATCGTCATGGATAATTTTGGCTTTTGTCCAGCAATCTGCGCCGGCCGGAATCTTGGCCAGAACTTCATTCCTTACCGCTGCAATTTCATTCTGCTTTGAAGTAATCTGCGCCGGATCTGTTGTGTGATACGTAAAATGAACTACGATCACAGGGATGTATCCGCCAATGGAATGCTCTCCTGTATAATCCGAATAAGTGTTCTGGTCAATCCAGAAACAGTCACGAGTAATAGCGAAATATACTGTGTTGTAGGAGAGGGTACCGGCATCAATCAGGACCAGATCGCTCGGGCAGCTCATAGAGATAGAATCAAAGTAGTTTTTGGCTTCCTGCAGGCCGTTGCTCAGATCGATAACCGGGGTATTCTCGCTATAAGAAAGACTGGAGAGCACATATTCTTCCACTGTCTCCTGGGTCGGGTCATACTGGTCATTCAGGATAGAGGCTGCTTCTTCTGTCTCAGAAGAAACCGTGTCATACTCATTGCTATAGAAATTGGCATCATCCGCTTCATCCGCAGATTCCTGCTGACTTTCCTCTGTGGTCTGCGCGGATTCGTCATAGTCTGAATCGTTCAGAGCGTTTATCTCCCTGCGAAAATCGGATGCAGGACTGTTGGAATCTTCCCACTCGGTTTTGACTGTGCGGGTACTTTCCTTTTCGGAGACAGAATCGTATGCCGTTAAGGGCAGGAATACGGCAGCTGTAAGAATCAAGGCTGTGATCGTTGTCTTTTTCATCTTATTTCTCCTCCTCAAGTGATTTCTGCTTCAGAAATCAACGGTGTGTCATTTGGTATGCTCTTATCATAGAAGCTGGTTTTGCCATTTTTTTCAGAATGGACTCCTTTGCCATGCCTCAGTTGCCATCTGGCTGGCGGCTGTTTCGGTCAGAATCCGTTTTCTTGAATTTAAGGTCAGATTCGGTCTTTTGCAGGACAACCAGGTCACAGGCCCGGAACGTTGATCATGAAACATTTTCGGCAAAACCAGATGCTATAGTTGTCAGGAGACAATAGATGGGAGTACTATTAAAATATGCTTTATATACGTGGCGATACGCACCGGCAGTTTGCCGGTGTCCGGGCATTCTGTGCCTGGAAAAAGACCAGCAAAGCAGATATTCTGATCATCACCGGGGATGTCGGAATCAATGGAAGAAATCCACAGCAGGATCGGATTCTGAAACAAGAGCTTCAGGAATTCCCGATCACGTTCTTCTGCCTGCGTGGCAATCATGACCGGAGACCGACGGCTCTGGAGAGCTATCGGGAAACAATCCGCTATGGGGGACTGGTCTATCGGGAAGAGGAGTTTCCAGATCTTCTTTTCGCCAAAAGCGGGGAGACCTATGAGCTGAACGGGCGTAAGGCGTTTGTCATTGACGGCGCCTCAAGTTCGGATCGTACCTACCGCCTGGAGCACGGGCTCCCGTGGTGGGCAGATGAACAGCTCTCCGAGCCGGAGCGAAGACATGTGGAGCAGCAGCTTGCCCTGCAGGGATGGAAGGCAGACCTGATTCTCTCGCACACCATGCCGGAAAAGTATATCCCGAAAGAATGTCTGCAGAGGAAGCGGAAGACAGGAAATCCGGATCTGTCTATGGAAGCCTGGATGAACCAGCTGGAAGAAAAAACAGCGTACCGCAAATGGTACGCCGGGCACTGGCATGTGGAGAAACAGGTAACTGACCGCATGGAAATTTTATATCAGAATTTTACAGAGGTGGAGGATGGATAACAGAACAGACTGGTCCGTGGAATTCATTGAAAATGAGAGCAGGCGCATGGAAATCATCCGAAAGGGATTTGCGGAGCATCTCACAAGCCGGAGCGTGAATAAACTGCTGCTGGAAAACTACTGCGAGGCACTGTATGCCCGCAATATTTACGAGGCTGCGCTGATCTACTGCTTTGACCATGGGAAGACCTATGCGGAGTGGAGAGAAATGGTCACACAGTGTGATCAGGTGTATCATCCGGATCCGGATAAATCCGGAACTGTCATTCTTCTCTCGAAGCTGCGGGACTATGTGGAAAAGGAGTCAACGCAGGAGGGAAACGGGCTCAATACCGCCTTTATCACAAGGAAAATGCAATCGGAATTGGAGGAGACGGCGAGTGAGGAAAGCTTTATGGATTTCCTGCTTAAGAACATTGAGAATTTCAGTGCCGTGCGGGAAAAAGCCAGATATTATTTTTCCAAGTACACGCTTCTCTATATTGATGAGAAAATAGAAAATTATCTGTCTGCCTGCGAAAAGGTGGATATTCTCCGGAGCCGGAAGGCAGGAATGCTCTCCGAAGAAGAAAAATATCCGGAGAAAGCAGCAGTAGAGGAACTCTCTTTTCTGAAACCCCTGAAACCGCTGCAGCGCTCTGCGGATACGGCAAAATTTGACACAAAAAACTATCTTCCAATGGAAGAAAAAAAGAAGCTGCTGGGAGAAATGTCTCTGACATCCGGTGGAATTTTCGATGCCATGAATCAGTACTATTTCGGCTATATTTCCATGGACTGGCTGGAACTGTGCCTGGAGATGTATCCGGAGATCGAGGGCTGGCCGACAGAGACAAAACGAAAGATTGCGCAGGCGCTTGGTCTTTTAAAGCCGGACACGACAGAGGAGGAAGAAAAACAGATTCTGGATTCCCTGGAAGACCGGATTCTGGAGAAAGAGGAAGAACTGGAACTGCAGCGGGACAGGGCGTACTCGAGAAAAAAAGAACCTGCCACGACGCCAGCCGGAGAAGATTCCGCTTCCCCAATTACAGCTTCCGAAAAGCAGGCGGAGAATCTTTTGAATTCCGAGACGCAGGAGAAAAAGGCCACACTGGCATTTCGCGATTTTCTGCTGGGCAGAAAAGATATCAACAGGAGAACACTGCTTCTGTATCTGTTGTTCATACAGGCCAGAACGTCGCTGTCGGAGGAAAATAAGATCACGGTGCCGCGGCTCAACAAGATCCTCCTGAACTGCGGCTTTTCACAGCTTCAGCCAAACAGGGAGTTTGACCGGTTTGTCATGGGCTTTTTAAAGGCGGAAGATCCGATTGGGTATTTCCAGCTCTTTGTAGAGGACAGGCTGAAAAATCAGAAGGAGTCTGTCCTATATGGAATTTATGAAAACTCCTACAGCCACCAGAAAGAACTGGTGCGTGATATGCTCAGAAAAAGGATGATGTAATGACGGAACAGGCAGAGAGTAACAGATATCTTCCGAACGGCAGCATTCTGCTGGAACGGTATAAGATTATCCGGGCGCTTGGACAGGGAGGCTTTTCCATCACATATCTTGTCTTTGACAGGGTTCTGTCGGTAAATGCTGCCCTGAAGGAGTGCTTTCCCTCGCAGATGGCAGTGCGGGAGTCGGATGGAAGAACCGTTTCTGTGCTGCCGGACCAGCAGGAGAGATTTGCGCATATCCGGGACTCCTTTCAAAAAGAAGCGGAATTTACCTTTGGAGATTACGACCAGACGGGAATCTGCGCCGTAAAGGATTTTTTTGAGGCGAACGGAACGGTCTATATTGTAGAAGAGTATCTTCCGGGAGGCACCTTCAAAGAATATCTGCGGCAGAAATCGGATCACCGGGTACCTGCAGAGGAACTTCGAAATCTGTTTCTTCCTGTCATGAAGGGGCTGGCTTTTCTGCACGAAAAGGGAAGTATTCACGGAGATATTTCTCCGGATAACCTGATGTTTGACGGCCAGGGAAGGATGAAGATTGTGGATTTTGGCTCTTCCTGGCTGTTTGCGGAAGAAAAGAGAAACTATCGGACCTTCAAGCCCGGTTACGCTGCTCCGGAACAGTATCTGACAGATGGGATCATCGGGCCATGGACAGATATCTATGCCCTATGCGCGGTTTTGTACGAGGCACTTACCGGAAAATGTCCGTACAGTGCGGAAAAAAGAAAGAAGGGAAAAGAATTACGTCCGATCCGGGATATCACAGATCTGGACCCCGGTGTGGAGAGCGCTGTTCTGCAGGGTCTGCAGCTGGATATTCCGAAGCGGTTTTTCTGGATGGGAACGCTGATGGAGCGTCTGGAAATGGAAGATGCAGATGTGCAGAAACGCCTTCCGGAAACCAGAAAACAGTGGAGCGAGGCGTGGATGCAGGCCGCCATGGCTCCCTCCTTTCTTGCTGCAAAGCGAAGACGGCTGAGCAGGAGGCAGAAGACCCTGCTAAAGCGGACGGCTATTGCTCTGGCGGCAGGGTATGGACTGCTGATAGCGGGATCCTTTCTTTATCTGCGAATGCATCCGGTGGAGGCGTTTCAGATTCGGCTGCAACAGGCCAGAGTTTCTGCACAGAGGCAGAAAGAAAATGCCTATTACCCGGCGGATGCCGCTCTGCGGAAAACGCTGGAATCTTATCCATCCTCGACCACAGACTCGCATGTCACCTACCAGTCCATACCGGAATCCTGGTTCAGGAAGCATCACATTTATGGCAATCAGGCCAATCTGTTTGCCGCGGATGTGGATCTGATTGAGGATGTTATGGCGTACGCGTATGGTCAGAATATCCATGTCGCATCCTCCGAGTTTTCTGGAGATGTGACTTATGATACGGATTATCAGGATCTGAAGGCAGCTTGTGAGGCAGAGAATACTTATCACATCCGGACGGATGATGCGGATTCTGCCACAATTATTCAGATCACCTATGATATCAGGGACAACCGGATTCTTCATCTTTCAGTCAATGGCTCGAAAGAAGCTGCGGCTGCTTTTCTGCGGGAGGTCTTCCCTTATCTGGCCGCGGGAAAATACCTGAAGGATGCGGAAATAGAAGAATTATTTGCGACGGCGCACCGGCAGAAGAACAGGCACGAAGAAGATTCCTCCGAATCCGAAGGAGCGAAATGGGAGACGAACCGGAGCGGCTGTCTGTTTTTAAAAGAAGATCCGATGAATTCGGATGATTCTAATAACTATTCTCTTGATGTTTCCAGGACAGACGACGCGTTATTCGGATGGTTTGGATACTATGAGTATTGAGGAAAAACGGATTATGGAATTGGCGTCTGGTACCATCCTGAATCAAAGATATCGGATCGTAAAAAAGCTCGGGCAGGGAGGATTTGCCATTACTTATCTGGCCGGAGATCTGCAGCTGAAAAAAAGGGTTGTGATCAAGGAGTTTTTTCCTTATGCCATGGCATCCAGAGACGGAGAGAGCGCGGCCGTATTGCCTCCGGAAGGTGAGCTGCAGAAAACGTATCTGAAGTATAAAAAGGATTTTTTGAAAGAGGCCATAATACAGGCATCCCTGTTCGAGATCACAGGCGTTGTCAAAGTGCTCGGGTATTTTGAGGAAAATGACACGGTCTATGAAGTCATGGAATACGTGGATGGCATTACGCTGCGAGCGTTTCTGGAAGAACATGGAGAACTCTTGAATTTTACTCAGGTATGGAAACAGATGCTTCCCGTGCTGGAGGCTGTGGCGGCGATCCACGAAAGAGGGTATGTGCACAGAGATATCAGCCCGGATAATATTATGGTTCAGAAAGACGGACGCCTGAAGCTGATGGATTTCGGAGCTTCCCGTGTGTACCAGACTGACACGGACCGTCAGAAGACTATGACAGTTCTTATCAAGGATGGTTTTACGCCTCCGGAGCAGTATGATTCGCATGGAAAGCAGGGCCCCTGGACGGATATCTACGCGCTTGCTGCTGTTTTTTACTATCTTCTTACCGGATATACGCCGGAAAGTGCCATGGAGCGGCAGGTGCAGGATACCCTTTTTCTGCCCTCGGAATTTGGATGTGAGATCCCACCGGAGACGGAGATGAAATTGGTGTCCAAAGGGCTTTCCCTCAATCCCAAGGAACGGTACCAGTCTGTCTGGGAGATGGAGAGCGATTTAGTCGGAGCGGAGACACAGGCTCCGAGAGAACAAAAAAGAAGAAAGGATTTTCTTCCGGCAGCTGTTCTCCTGGCCGCCGCCGCTCTCTGTTCCGTTGCTGCCGCCGCCGCTTTTGCGGATTCGCTGCATCTGGAGCCGCCGACACAGGCACAGGAGTATGACAGGGATTCAGCGAAAAATACGGAATTGAAGCAATATCTGGAGGAACATGCTGCTTCCGAAGAAGAGACAGAAGATGGGATTGTGTATCAGCTGAAAGAGGCGGACGCAGAAGCCCTGAACCTTACCAGTGATGTCAATTTTCTGAATCTGACACGGGAGGATCTGCTCTCCGGGTATGAAAAAGAAGGATTCCATGTGGAAACCGTTTCCGAAAAGGCAGATCTTACGGTGACAGAGCAATATGGAACAGACACGGTAAAATTTTTAAAGACGCAGCGACTGTCTGTGCCAGAAAAAGACTGCCTGGTGTTTGTGAACTATGATCTCTATTCAGAAAAAATCCATCGGATTTCCATTCGACTTCAGGAGGACACAGAGGACCTTGCCGCATTGAGTGACATTAGCAACGAGACACTGCAGATTGTACAGAGTTGCCTGCGGCTTCCGGACAGTGCCCGGGAAGGCAAAAAAGAATTCCCGGAAGACTTCTCAGAGATGGCTGCTCAAATAGAAGAGGGGAATCAGGCAAGCGTGGCCGGCCTCTATTTGGGAAGAGATGCAAAGCTGCTCATGCTCCATACCGATGCCTCTTCCGGGCTGACCGTACATGTTATTCCCTTTAAAGATGGAATCTGAAGATCATGATACGGAAGAGCTGCCGGCTGCCTGTCATTTGCTTATACATCTGACAGCTGCGATTGGCGGCCCTTTTCATTGGCATACAGGGAAAATGTTTACGTGATGCTGGTGTCTGGCAGATGAAAATTTCTCTCTATAAAATCAGAATTGATAATGAGAGGCGAAGATCCCATCCACATGGTTCCTGAGTTCTACTTCAGAGCGGATCTGATTGCTGTTAAACTGAATCATTTCTGCATTGCACGCGATTCTCTCCAGCTGCGCATTCGAAACCTGCGATGCCGACGCAATTCTCTGCAGATCCTGATCTACGGAAGAAATGGCGTCCTGCATCTGGCAGAGCTGCTCGCTTGATTTGTTTACCGCAAGGAACAAAGCACGCTGATTGAATTCAATTTTATTCAGATGGGAAAGAATTTTATTCTGCCCTTCCGCAAGATGATCCATTCTTGCTTCCATACTGTAAAGATTGTAAGCACCTTCGTGACCTTCCAGATTGCTGCATCTTCCCGATGACAGATACTCAAAAAAAGAAGTGACGGCAGCACGGTTCCGATAGGCCGGATAAATAATATTGTAACTGTAGATATGGGTTAAATCTTTTTCTATGACAGCAAGCTCTTTCTGCAGGTCATACAGGCGATTCTGTAAAACACCCGCTAATTTCTTTGCGGTATGTGCTTTTCGCACGCTTTGGTCATAGGCTTTCTTATTAGCCAGATACAGATCCCGGTTTTTCTGGTTCTGTGCGTCAATGCTTTTGTTTTCCTTACGAATCTTCACATTTCTGATTATGTCACAGAACCCTTTGATCACAGCAATAGTACTTCCAAGCATGGCAAAGCTCATACATACCGAAAGAGCATAGCCGACGCCGCTTCGAGCCAGTGAAAAAAATTCCATCAGAATAGAGGAAAACAGGAAGAATACAACGCCCAGGGAAATGGTTTTAAAAGCCTTATTTTCCTTCTGGGAAGGTACGACCGCCTGCACCGGCTCCGGAAGAGGCATAGTATTGTTCAGGTTCTGGATAGTGCTTTTTAAATTCTGAATCGCTGTTTCCTGATTATATTTCAGCTTTTCCATTAAATAAACATCTCCGACATATTTCTTTAATGCACCATTGCTTAACGTCATAATCTCCTCCTATCTGGATGACATATTTTACTCTGCCATCCGCTGAATGTTCTGCGTTTTTCTATGTTTCCATCTTATCCGCTGAAATTGCCAATTTTTATGTATAAGTCCAGTCGCAAAGCAGGGACGGATGCATGCTTGCATGCAATTCCGGCCCTGCTTTAGCGACTGGACTTATACATATTGTGGCAGGAGGATGGACAAATAGATTTTAAGCATTTTGTGTTATGTTCGGTTGTTCATATTTAGGGAATGTGCTATTATTAATAATAAGTAAGCATGCGTTCGCTCATATAATTAGGTGAAGTGACGGCGTTTGCTGTGGTTAGACAGCGCAAAATGAAAAATAGTACAGCCGCATTGTTTCGACTGTGTTGCCAGCTCCGATTGTGAAACTGCGAGTAAGCAGGAAAGCTCCTTTGGGCAAAAAGAATTTCAGCTGGTTTTATACCTGGACCAGCTGGAGGAAACTTCAACTGGCTTTTTTGCATGGGTCAGGTTCATGCCGTCAGGGCCGGCTGTAACCGAAGAGAAAGAAGAGGTAGGAATATGGAAAGAAAAGAAAATTTCAAAAAGCTGGCGGTAAAGACATCCGCTCTAGTTTTGTCAGTTTTTATGCTTGCTTCTGCCGCGTTACCGGTCATGGCGGCAGAGCCGGCAGACAGTAGTAATTCTGTTGTCTCAGACTCCGCACAGTCCCAGCCGTATACCATTCGCTTTCTCTGTGACGGCCAGGTGATGGCAGAATTCCCGGCATCCGCAGAGGATACGTGGGGACCAGCTGGAACAATTTCCGTGCGTTCTACCTATTATAAAGACGAAACGGATTATGACATTGTCAGCGGACCAGAGGGAGCACTGAGCGCCGCCTCAGACTGTCTGCAGACAGGGTACAGTGCAAAGATAACGGGAAATATGGATTTTATCTATCAGCCCCACCAGAATAGCGACACTAGGGAAGAGAAGATCTACCAGTGTATGACAGAGGACGGAATGCTTCTCTACCAGTTTACTGGTACAGAGGATAAAATCCCGAAAACCCTGGAGACGGGGAGCAAGGTATATGCCCGCTCTTCCAAGAAGGATGACAGTCAGGATTCAGGTGTGGTTTTTGTTTACTATCAGCTGCAGGAAGATACGAATACGCATTACACTGTTAAAGTGACTTATGTTGATGAAGAAAGTGGCAAAGAAATAACCACACGTACCTTCTACGTCAATAATAGGCCTGAATTATTCATGACGACTCAAAAATCGTACTAATCAGTATTACCGAAAAATTTGTAACCCTTTTCGCAGATAACAGGTGATTGCTCCTGAAAAATGAGCGCACTTATCCTCTTGTCATGATCTGGTACGATTCTGAGTTGTCAAAGTGCTTCACAATTGTTATTCCAGCTGTGGCTGCAGCTTTTCTATGTTAGAAAGCGTTTCATAGAATTCCATCTTATAGGGACAACTGCTGCACAGTTTGAATGTAATATATCTTGCTGAACGAATCACCCTTGCAGCGATCTTCAGCAGCTTCAATCGGATGGTGTCGATTCTCTGCTTCCTCATGGAAGCGGAAAGCGCCAGCCGGCGAAACCAATTAAATAAGTTGTATGCCAGAGCGTGGACTCTGAGGCGGTTTGCGTTAACAACTCTGGAGTGACTGCTTACGGAAGAAAAATCAAAGCCACTTTTACTCTCTTTGATGAAGTTTTCCATCTTTCCGCGGCCACAATA
>AUXO012399892.1_pt1 | contig 10862 bp, 9 predicted proteins | sample 768731 | NCBI WGS metagenome assembly AUXO01 (sample SAMN02715735, study PRJNA202380) | gut metagenome | biome: sheep rumen | host: Ovis aries | place: New Zealand: Palmerston North
GTTGTAATCCAACCACTTAAAATAGCCTCAGATGCTAATTTTGCCTCTGCCTCCGACATATCCGGCGGAGAAAAAGGAATATTCCTCAATTTCATGTTCATAATACTATACTTATTTTTTTACTACCGAACTAATAATATCTGCATACCTTTTCGTGCACTTATCCTTTTCAAGATTATCCATCACGAAGCGCCTTCCATTTTGCCCCATCTTTTCACATTCTTGGGGACTCTGGCTCAGTTGGACGATTGCTTCAGAGAAAGCAATAATATCTCCTGCCTTTGTAAATACGCCACAACCATTATCCTCAATAATCTGTTTCAGCTCTCCTTCATCAAAATTTGCTATTACAGCACTCTCACATGCCATAATGCTCCATGTCTTACTTGGCATAGCACTTCCTCCAAGACCCGCTTTACATGCCACGACACATACATCGCCTAAACTATACACAAATGGTACCCTTTCCACGGGTTGTAGTGGTAACATCTTCACATTCTCAAGGCGGTTGGCAGCAATTTCATTCTTCAATTCCTGCTCCATTCCGCCACTTCCAAAAATAATGAAGCGTATCCCCTTTTGATCTTTGAGTTTCTTTGCCACTTCCATCAAAAGCATCACATTCTGTGCATTCCCCAGATTGCCTGCATAAACAACATTGAAATCATCTTTTGAAATACCGAACTCCTCAAACAAAGGATTAGCCTCTTTAGCCACAGGAGCAATCTTCTTTGTGTCCACCCAATTATAGACAACCTCAATTCTATCTTCCGGAACCCCTTTCAACATAAGATTTCGTTTAATATCCTGAGATATAACAATAATCTTATCTGCATTTTGATAAGTATTATCCTCTATTTTTCTGCCAATTTTCCAGAGTATTCCACCTTTCTTAGCTAGCCCCGAGCCCACCAAAGAATCTGGAAATACGTCATTTAGATTATATACAAATGGAATATATTTTTTATATTTTTTACATAATTTATTCTTTACCCAGCCTGCTATTAGCCCTTGTGTCGGAGGTGTACTTCCGCAAAAAACGACATCTATTTCTTTTGCTCTAATTCCAGATTTGTATTGCTTATAGTTTTGAAAAAAATAACGCAGAGCGCGTAGGATAGGATTTTTCCCCTCCTTCATCAAATTATAACGAATAACACGTAGATGATTACCATAAGCAAACTCTTCTCTTTTGTGTTCCCTGTATTCTTTACGCACCTCCTCACTAACTCCCCGAGAGGGTACAGGAACATACATTTCATTATCGAAACCAGCTTTTGCAAACCCCTCTGCTATATCTTCTTCTAAAAACAAACTAGCAGCGGACTCAGGTGTATAATATGAGTTAAAAGACAAAACTTTCATAAACTTTCCTTTCCACAATTATCCTTCGTTAGTGTAAAGATTTTCCCTTTTTAAAACAGTCGCTATTGTCTTGATGAAGATCTTTATATCCAACCAAAGACTAACATTATTAGCATACCACGCATCCTTTAGCCTCTTTTCCCTAACAGATGCACTATTTCTGTAATACGCCTGACAGTATCCTGTTAAGCCGGGTCTTACCTTACACTTATCTTTTTCATCTTCTTCATAAGTGTCCACGCTTTCCCAATCGCCTGCTCTGGGGCCTATTATACTCATATCACCCTTAATGATATTGAGCAACTGGGGCGTTTCGTCTAAACTGGTCTCACGTAGGAATTTACCTATCTTTGTTACTCTCGGATCATCAGCAGCATTATAGGTTCCACCATCAGCATTTCTCAAATCAGGAGCATTAACTTTCATAGAACGGAACTTGTACATCCCGAACTGTTTGAAGCCCCTTCCAACTCGATTTGATTTATAAAAGACAGGACCGCCATCATCAATCTTAATTGCGATCATAATTGGTATCGCAATAATAAGCCAAAACGGCAATGCTAAAACAGAGAGTATAAAGTCCAATACTCTTTTGAAAAAATGTGTATACATCTAATTAAACCCTTTCTATAGTTTTATCAACCTTTTCCTTTATTTTAGCCGCAAGATTTATCGCAGTTTCAACATCCTTAGCCTTAGCAACCACATATCCACAACCATCAAGATTAGTACGGTAAGGAGTAATTGTGTCTCCTATGTGCAAATGATGTTCTATCTTAACACTATATTCATTCTCAAGTTTATTAAAGTCTGGTAAGCCTTTAACAATACCGGGGTGAAGCGCAAGTAGCTTCGTGGCGACGGGTTCTGGGTTAGAAATTGGATTCCAATCCGTATTATCACCAACCGCAGCTTTTATCATATTGCCCATATAGTCAATGCCAGTACCAAGAGGAATAATATGTGAGCCAATAAGGTTTCCACCCATTCTCGCTCCAACATCAACAATATGAACTGAATAGTCATCAGAAACAAGAATATCCATATTCACACTTCCATGATTAACCCCCATTGCTATCAAGGCCTTTTTTACACAGTCTTTTATTCTTATTTCGACATCCATGGGCAGGCCAGAAGGTATAGCATGACCTAATTCTGCATAATACGGTGGTTCTGTCATATCCTTTTGCATAACAGCCAGCACATGGATTTCACCATTGTCGACAAATGATTCTACTCCATATTCTTTGCCAACGACAAAAGGTTCAGCAACTGCTCGATGTGATATTGAACCCTGCATTGCGAACAAACAAGCCTTTTCAAAATCTTCAGCTTTTTCAACCTTTGAAGCACCCCGACTTCCAGAACCGTCAACAGGCTTCATCATGATGGGATAAACGACCTTGTTCTTAATCTCTGAAATTTGATCAGGTGAACTGATTTCGTATGAATATCCGGTGTCATCTGCCTTTGCATCAAATAAGCACTTGCGAACGGCGGCTTTGTTTTTAATTAACTGAGCAGAAGCGTAATTAATTCCGGGCAATCCCATTTCCTGTGCTATATAGCTCATTGTTAGAACACTAAAATCAGTTGCGGCGGTCAAGACACCATCAATTATTTTCGCACGAGCATATTTAAGACAAGCATCTGGGTCAATGATATTGATAACAGCATGTTCACTTGCGGTGTCAAATCCTACCGCGTTCGGATCTGCATCAAGGCAGTACACATAATAACCTAATTCACGTGCCTTCTTTATAACAAAATTCTGGAGGAACCCACCTCCAAGCATGAGTAATTTCTTCATTTTTGCAGATACAAATTGAATTTAAAGCTTGTGAAGATTATTAATTCTTTCATCCATATTATCATTATCTTGAAAAAGAGATAAATTTTCTTTTAGAACTTCTTCACTTTTATCCCACCACGAAGTTTGTTTAAGCAATTCTCTTTGTTCTTCTGAAAAACGATAGCGGATACGTCTTGCTGGTACTCCTGCTACGATAGAATATGGTTCAACATCCTTTGTTACAATTGCACCTGCTCCTATTATTGCACCATCTCCTATCTTTACACCACCTAACACCATTGCTCTAGTACCAATCCATACATCATTTCCGATTATGACTTGTTCATATGGATTCGTTTCACTAATATTAGCCCAGGAATGACCTGTACTATTGTTTTTTTCTGTAAAAATTGGAGAAGTCGAAATGTAATTCAATGTATGTGTTCCCATACCTATCTTAACTTCACTCGCAATAGAACAAAACTTTCCAATCTTTGCACAAATTATATGGGTTTTCCTACCAACGTAAGAATAATCACCAATAGAAGATTCAAATATCTGGGTTAATCCATATACTTTAGCTTTTTTACTTACGATTGAACGATTGTCTATTTTCGATAAAAAAGAAACAGCAGGATTAAAAAAGTTTTTAAACAAACCTAATAAGTACTTATACATTATTATTCTACTACTTATAATTGCTCTAGAACATCTGGATTATCTTTATAATATCTCCTTCCACAATCACATTGTAACGAATCTCCTAATCTTTTTCCACACTCGCATACCCATCCGATTCTTCTGGCTGGAATGCCTGCCATCAATGCATAGTTTGGAACATTTTTAGTGACAACAGCTCCAGCTGCAATTAATGCAGATTTACCTACATTATGGCCACAAACTATTGTGCAGTTGGCTCCTAGCGAAGCTCCTTCTTTTATAACAGTCTTGGCATAAACACCATGGACAGGGAAATGAGCACGAGGTGTTGTTACATTGGTGAATACGCAGGAAGGACCGCAAAAAACGTTGTCCTCCAATTCAACGCCCTCATAAACAGAAACGTTATTCTGAATACGAACGCCATTACCGACCTTGACATTATTACCGATATTCACATTCTGCCCAAGAGAGCAGTTCTTGCCAATCACAGCCCCTTTCTGAACATGACAGAAATGCCAAATCTTTGTACCTTCACCGATCTGCACTCCTTCATCCACATAACTGGACTCATGGACATAGTATTTCATTTCTTCCATTTTTATGATTTTAAACTGTTATACATTATTTCAATCGGGTGCAACGCCTTCACGCCTGTTCCATCCAGAATCTGTTGACGACAAGATGTTCCAGGTGCTGCAACTATTACATTCTTTTTCTTATCTTCAGTTGCTTTTCTTACTGCAGGGAACAAAACCATTTCTCCAATGGCCAATGATGTCTCATAATGCTCCTTTTCATAACCAAAAGAGCCTGCCATTCCACAACAGCCACTTGGGATCACATTTACTTTCACCCCTGGTATTAGCTGCAGCATCTCTGCACACTTCCCAGTTCCTATCAGCGATTTCTGATGGCAATGGCCATGGAGATAAATATCTGCATCAATAATCTTAAATGCTTCTTGAGAGATATGGCATGCAGCAGCCTCTTTCATGATAAATTCATCAAAGAGTAAACAATTCTTAGAAAGCGCCTTTGCTGTCTCTCGCATTTCGGCAGGCACTATATCTGGATACTCATCCCTGAACGAAAGGATACAAGACGGTTCAATTCCAACTAGTGGAGCTTCATCTGTTATGATGCCCGAAAGCATTTGAACGTTCGTTACCGCATATCTCTTTGCTAGCTTCAGACATCCTTTTGAGAAAGCCGCACGTCCACTTTCTACGTGTTTAGGGATCTCAACTGAATACCCCAGTTTCATCAGAAGTTTTGCAAAGACTAATCCCAATTCTGCTTCCTGATGATTGGTAAATTCATCTGCAAAAAGAAATACTTTCCTTCCGGCCTTATTCCCTGTCTTCTTATTCTCTTGAGCCACAAGCTTTCGCATAGAATATCTACTTAGTGTAGGTATCTGGCGGTCTGCAGAGAAACGCACAATCTTCTTAATTATAGCGGAAGACGGTTTCCACGTTGCAAAGAAGTTATAGAGTGGTCTAACCATTGCTCCAAGTTCTTCCATCTTTGCCATTCTTGCCACCATCCAAGATCGGAATGGCGTTCCGTGACGATCATACTTCAGTTGAAGAATTTCTGACCTCAACTTGGTCATGTCCACATTGGACGGACATTCTGACAAACATCCCTTACAAGCTAAACATGTATCTAATACCTCTGATAACTCAGGAATGTCAAATACACTCTTCCCTTGATTAACTACAGCAAAGGCTGCGCTATCATAACCTCTGGTCAGTATCTCACGAAGCACATTGGCTCTTGTCCTCGTGGAACACATTTCATCACCTGACACCTTATATGCCGGACACATAGTGCCTCCAATAAGATTAGATTTCAAGCAAGCACCCGCTCCATTACATTGCTCTACAGAGCATATCAAAGCATGTGCTTGACTGCGGACGCCACTTACTCCTTCTACCTTACATTCATCAAAGGCGGCTCTCCAGTTGTAATAGGTCTTGTTAGAGCATAATTCTTCTTCAACAGCATATTTCTGCCCCACTGCAAATCGAAGCCATTCATCCATAGGTGGCGTGTCAATGATCTTATGCATATTAAACACACCATCAGGGTCCCAGGTCTGCTTGACTTCTCGCATCATCTGATATACGACATCACCGTACATCAAGGGGATGAATTCACCACGAAGTCTTCCATCACCATGTTCACCACTCAAACTGCCTTTGTGTTTCTTAACCAGTTTGGCAGTTTCAAAAGCAACTTCACGGAAGAGTTTCTTGCCTTCTGAGGTTTTGATATTAATGATAGGCCTCAGATGAAGTTCTCCAGTACTGATATGACCGTAATAGACACAGGATGTACCCAACCGTTTGAGCATCTCCTGGAAGTCCGACATATAGGCAGGGAGTCGTTCTGCCGCAACGGCAGTGTCTTCTATCACACCTATGGGCTTTGCATCACCCTTCATACCGCTCAGCACACCAAGACCTGCTTTTCTTAAGTCCCAGACTTTAGCCACATCTGAACCATATGCTCGGGTGCAAGTATAGACCAAGCCGGAATCTTTGGCAGCCTGCTCAAAGGCAGTTGCTTGGGAGTCTATTTCCTCTCTGGTTTCTCCCCAGAATTCTGCAATAACTAATGCCGCAGGTAATCCTTCAACGAAGAATGAGTTTCGCTTCTGCTCCAAGTTTTGGAAACTCAGTTCCAGAATCTTGCCATCCATCAATTCTACGGCAACAGGATTGTGCTTTAGCGCAACAAGGTTTGCCAAGAAGCTCTTGTCGAGTGTGTCGCAATGAGCACAAACCACCATCTTTTCTGTAGGTGGTAGTGGATCAAGTGAAACCTTAATCTCTGTAATGAAAGCCAGTGTTCCTTCAGAGCCTACCAGCAGTTTGCAAAGATCTATCTTGCCATTCTCAATTGCCTCATCAATGGCATAACCACAGCTTCTACGTCTAAGCGACTTATCTGGGAAGGCTTCCTCTATTTTAGCAACAATAGCAGGGTCATGAGCCCATCCTTTCAGTTGTTTAAGAATCGTCTCCAATAACGGATGGGATTCATCCAGATGCTCTGTATCAAACAGACTTCCGTCTGAAAAGACACCTTTGCAAGCTAAAACATGATGTCGTGTACTGCCATAAATCAAAGAATGGGTTCCACAGGAGTTGTTCCCAAACATGCCTCCTATGCAACAGCGGTTGCTGGTAGAGGTTTCCGGGCTAAAGTGAAAACCGTAGGGTTTTAGAGCAATATTTAGTTCATCGCGAACAACCCCCGGTTGAACCCTGGCCCACTTCTCTTCCTTGTTTACTTCCAGTATCTGATTCCACTTCTTGATATCCACAACAACACCACTTCCCACGACCTGTCCGGCTATAGATGTGCCGGCAGCACGAGGAATGAGGTGGGTATTCAGGCGCTTTGCTTCCGCAATGAGGCTCTGAATATCCGCTACTGTTTCAGGATAAGCTACCCCGTAAGGCACCTCACGATAGGCAGAGGCATCGGTAGAATAGGCTATCTTTAGTAAGGCATCAGTATTAATAATCACCTTGAAAAAAATTAGAGGAACAATCTAACAACCTCAAAAGCCTCTGCGTATTCACAGCCCACTTGAACTCCCCTTGCACGTGCGAGTGAGCGGATAAAGTCGTCCGAAAGATAATCGCGCTTGCCTTGAGAGTGATACTCTTTGAGTGCTTTAATCTTGGTCTGAATATGCTCTTCCTTTAGCTTAATAAAGCACTGAGTATTAAATGTGAGATTATTCCAAATCAACTCATAGCCTAGGACTGTAGTATTCTTGAATGCACGAAGACCTTCTTGAGCAATAGTAGTATGATCCTGATGGATATCATGAAGACTAGGCATGAATACTAAGTCAAAATGGTTTGCCTTACGAATTTTTATCAAATCTTCAAGGATTTCTTGTCTAGCATAGTTAAGTTTCCTGACCTGATAACCATAGATAATCAAGTTCTCTGGCTTGACACCTAGTACAGCCGTTGCATGCTTTACTTCTGTCTTCAGGATGTCTTTGGGAAATCCTTCTGGTACAGATTCTTCAGCAGTAGAAAATGCTACGTATGTTACGTTTTTTCCTTCAGAAATCAATCTACTTATGGTACCGCCTAACCCCAACTCTCCATCATCGGTGTGGGGAGCTAGTACCAATACATTTTTAATTTTCTCTATCATAAAAACCGTTTCTTCGTTTCTTCAATACCAACTGAGAATAGCATATCTAAGATTGTTAACCCGCCCACGAATTCAGACGAGGAATGCTGCGGATAGGGTTCTTGTACAAACTCCTGAAACTCCACCTGAACACCGGATTCATTAAAAGGCTCCAATTCCATATACTTACGTGCCCCTCTGCCAGATAGATAATAATCTGCTCCTGCAGCCAAGCACAAATCTAATACTAACTGATTCTTTTTACTCTCTTTGGGATAATCAAGATCACTCATTTTAATAAGTTCTGTTTTGATTTCAAACAGAGATGTCAAAAGCCGTATTGTATCAATTGTAACATCGCACAGGAAATCATAGTCTTTAGAGAAAATGGGGGATATTGCATCCATCACGTCCCCATAGAAAGGACTCTTTCCATAGTTCTCCTTAAAGAAATTAAGATGGTTTTTTTGCCAGTCAATTTCTTTATTTATAAGAATATCCTTATAATACTTGTGCTTGTAGTCTTTCTTTTGAAAAGATATTGTTATGTACTTAGGTTCACCCTTAACCGTCAACAATGAATGGCGGTACATAGGGGAACTGTCTGTTAACTGCACTTCGTCCATTAAAATGAACTTTTCTACCCTACTAATCTTGTTAAGATATCCTTCCCATGGGAAATAGTGGGGCTGATGAATTGCTACTTTCATTCTATTAAATATTTAATAATTTGTCATATAATCCAAATAATATCTCTTCTTGCTTTCCCCAATTAAATTCCATTTCTGCTGCTATTCTTGCGTTGTCCCCCATTTTTTTTGCCATTTCTTTATCGTTAACCAATAAGTTAATTGCGCTAGCAACCTCTGCTTCATTCTCGGGGTCCACATATATACCACATTGATACTTATCAATAATATCTTTCCAAATATCATGGGCAGAACATATTATAGGAACACCTGCATTCATGTATTCGAACATCTTATTGACACCTAGAGTGCCCTTCTTGTACCCTGTGTTGGGATCATTATATGAACTAACATGCATAGCTGCACTTCCTTGCTGTAAAAAATCATATACTTGGTCACTATTAATACGTCCCACGTAATCAACTTTTTCCCAGTTTGGTAACTCTTTTAGTTTATCCAGATAAGGGCCCGGACGACCTGCAAGTAAGTATTTTGCATTAGTTTGAGACAAAGAATTAATTATGACATCATGCATCCATTCCCACATAATCGCACCTGCAAAACACACGCATTTACCCCATTTTCTACGATCAACGAACGGGACTAGTATGGGATAGTTAGTCACTTGATATGTATTAGGATTAAGCTTTAAGAACCGTTCAACGATAAATGGAGTAACAGTTATTAATGCATCGAATTTTGGTAAATTCCTATTTTCATATAAAGTATATATGCGGGATAAGGGCTTCCTTAGTATTCTTGGAATCCATAATTTGGTTAAAATCAACTCGGAAAAATTTTCATGTGAGTCAAAAATGACTTTTTTCCCTCTTTTTTGGATAGCATTTCTTAGGGGTAAAAGCTCAGGGTCCTCAAAATGGTAAATATCCGCATCAACCTCAAGCATTTTTTTTAATACTGGTCGTAGACTAACCATTCTTCTAATTCTTGATGTCGGGAGATTAACGCCTACTACATGTACACCTTCATAATCTCTATCTTTTTCATTAGCTATGATAAGATATGTATCAAACTTTTTAGCTAACGAAACCGCCTCCTTTTGCACGACCCTTAAATCAGGGAAAGGATGCATATTTGATACAATACAAACTTTACTCCTGATGCTCATAGTAATTAATTATTGTATTTATAATGAATTCTTGTATTTCCTGTTTCAATTCTGTATGAATAGGAAGAGACAGCACTGTGTACGCACACTCCTTTGATTTATTTAAAGACTCAGCCGCACGAGCAATAGGCTTAAACGCCTCCTGCTCCTGCAAAGGCAGCGGATAATATATCATAGAAGGAATGCCTTGTTCTACCAGATAAGCCTTTAACTCATCACGCTTGTTGTTCTTTATCTTCAGTGTGTACTGATGATATACGTGAGTACTCTTCTCCAACTCCTTAGGAGTAATGAAGTATTTCTCTTCCGGGTCAAACTCTTTTAGCTTGGCAGTATAGTAAGAAGCGGCCTCATAACGAGCCTTCCCATACTCATCCAGATGCTTGAGTTTCACATCAAGAATAGCTGCTTGAATGGAGTCTAAACGAGAGTTGCAACCAATCACTGAATGATGATATTTTACACGCTGGCCGTGGTTGGCAATCATGTGGATACGCTCAGCCAACTTCTCATCTTTTGTAAAGATTGCACCACCATCACCATAGCATCCCAGGTTCTTTGACGGGAAGAAAGAGGTGCAACCAATGGTGCCCATCGTACCAGTCTTAGCCTTATGTCCATCACTGAACGTGTATTCAGCACCAATAGCCTGAGCATTGTCCTCAATCACATAAAGATTATGCTCCTTGGCGAAGGTAAGGATAGGCTCCATATCGCAACTCTGTCCAAAGAGGTGGACAGGAATGATAGCCTTGGTCTTAGGGCTGAGAGCCTTCTTGATGTTATCAACAGTTACATTGAAGGTATCATAATCCACATCAACCATTACGGGCGTTAATCCCAGGAGTCCAATCACCTCAGCAGAGGCAACATAGGTAAATGCAGGTACAATCACCTCATCACCAGGCTTCAACTCCAGAGCCATCAAGGCAATCTGGAGGGCATCTGTTCCATTAGCACAAGGGGTTACGTGACAACCACCCATATACTCACTCAAATGCTGTGCAAAGTCCTTGACAATAGGCCCGTTGATAAAGGCCGTATTGTCAATGACGTT
>AUXO012493511.1_pt1 | contig 10862 bp, 9 predicted proteins | sample 768731 | NCBI WGS metagenome assembly AUXO01 (sample SAMN02715735, study PRJNA202380) | gut metagenome | biome: sheep rumen | host: Ovis aries | place: New Zealand: Palmerston North
AGCCATTTCCTCTCGATTGAATCCTTGGTTGCAACATATGTACCCATGTGTTTTCTCCTTAAATTCTTTCAAATAATAGTCGCCGACATAAGTCAGCCTGCTAATAATACATAGCAACAAAATATAAGTCAAGGGTTTTACACAAAAAATCTGAGTAATCTTCGAAATTTCTTCAAAATTCTCGATTATACGGCTTTATTCTGCTTCGCCATATATGATCGAAGTAACTGTATCTGAGTTTGCGGTCACTATCTGCATGGTAATGCCGTCCCTTGTATAACTCATGCCTCCTTCATAGGTCTCGTCTGCAGGTCCCAAAACTGATTCTACCGTGGATACATTATCTCCGACCTTGATCCCGTTGCAGAGGATTATATCGTCTTTGACCTCGATAACACTTACATACTCCCCTTCATCAGACTCGTATGTATAGATGACCATAAAGCCGTAGTCGTAGGATCTGTCCATTCCCACATATGCGCAGGAAGCACCCTCATAGTATTCGTAAGGGTCGTCGATACCATCTATTATTCCGGAAGCTTCAACCCCCGGAGCTATAAACAGTCCTTTATATTCAAAGCCGAAGCCTGAAGAGGCTTCTTCGCTTATCTCAGAAGCCGCAGTCTGCTCTCCTCCTGATACAAGCTCAGGCGCCGTATCTTCTGCAGCGCAGCCGGCAAAAGCAAATGCGATCGCAAAAGACAATGTCATAACAGTAATTAGTTTCTTCATACTTACTCTCCTAATTAAATATAATCAATCTTCTTTAAGGTAATGCGTTGAACCGCCTGCCCTCTCAGGATAAAGGGACCCGTTAAATCTGTGACGGGAATCGAGCTGGGAATCCTTGAGCATGAAGTAAACACCCGGATGTCCTACAAAAGGCGTTGCATCACAGTGATACCACTTGCCGTTGAGATAAACGAGATTCCAGTAGTGATCTGTCTTGGGCGCAGGGTCTCTTTGGACCATGATGCTGTCGATACCTGCCCTGTCCAGCAGGATCTTGCAGCAGGAATAGAATACAAAGCAGTTGCCTCTGTGACGTGTAAAGCCTCTTATTGCAGCTCCGGGCACTGAGTTATTGGCGCCTTCGTGAACATATGCTATATGGTTATGGACATAATTGAATATGGCTCTCGCGGTGGCAACATCCGTATCCTTGCGGATGCTCTCCAAGATCTTATCAGCAAGTGCATAGGCCTCTTCGTATTCTTCAGGAGTGCCCTCCCTCATAGAGGCATTCTCTCCGGAATCCACCCATACCGTAACATAGATGGTCCTCTCCCTTGTATTGCCCACATTATCTGTTGCTGTATAAGTCACCGGATATCTTCCTGCATTATCAAGATCCAGCTCATCGGTATTGACACGCAGGAGAGGCATTGTATCGTAATCGTCTGTTACAGTGACGAGACTCTCAAAATCAATATCGCTCCCGCTGGGGCAATAAACATCTTCTGCTCCGATTATCAGGGGCGCTATATGGTCGTCTATGACCTCGAAGGGCACATCGATATAAGAAGTGTTGCCATAAGGGTCAGATACCTCTACAGTTGCAGTCTTATTCCCGCCGGTAGAAGTGTCCGGCACTGTCACATACGATATATCAGCTATACCGGATATATCATATAGGCCGCCGACACAGCTGTCAGCTTCAGAAATATCCTGAACCGTATAAAGAGTCTGGGGTATCGCATATCCCTTGGGCGCAGTCGTATCTACGATATTAAGGGTTACTGTCTTCTTGAACAGATCGCTGTAGTAGATCCTGAGATTATAAGTTGCAGGTATATTGGTATCTATAAGGCTTATATCCGTAATAAATTCAGCCTGGTCCGGTTTGTCCTCAAAGAAGGAAGCGATATTTATCCTCTCCCCGGCCTCGATAGTAACTTCCCTTACGAGGTTCCTGTTAGCATCCCTTATGGTAAAGATGACTGTAGCAGCTATGAGAGATCCGATATATAGAGCGCCTAGGATCCTGGACAATTTGGGAGATATCATACTGCCTCTCCCCCTTCTTCCGCAGACGCTTCAGGAATAGTCTCCTGAACCTCTTCTGCAGTGGTTTCCTGCACTTCGTTTGTATCTTCCTCTGTAGATTCCGTGGTCTCTTCAGAAGTCTCTTCGGTATCTTCAGTCTCCGGGATATCTGTTATCTCCTCATCAGGAACCATTACGTCCGTATCGGGATCCGCTATCAGCTCTTCCGGAGTCTCATTACCCGTGTCTGCCGGCAAAGCAGGATCCGGGCTCGGGGTATATCCGTAAACAGCTCCTATGGCAAGGTTCGATCCCGAAGGAGACCTGGCAGGATATGCATTGCGGTCAAACTGATGGTACTGATCCAGCTGATTGTCGTTGAGCATAAAGTAGACGCCTTCATGCCCCTTAAAGGGCGTTGCATCACAATGCCACCAGTATCCTCTGTATCTTATGAGGATCCAGTAATGCCCGGAGGGTTCGGCAGGATATCTTACGATAGGCATATTCTCGATCCCCGCACGGTCCAGGAGCAGTTTGCACATGCAGTAATAAACGTAGCAGTTACCTGTGTGGTTCGTAAAACCGTAGTAGGCAGCTTCGTAAATGTCATTGGTTCCGCAGGAAGCCGGATTATAGGTCATGTTGTCATGAACATAGTTAAGGATCGCTCTTGCAGTCCAGATTGGATAGCGGCACTTTATCTCCTTGTAGATGTCATTTACCATGCTCTTAAGGTAGGCTTCCATGTCGTCATCCTGAGGCGCTGATACAGTAACATTTACGGTAGTTATCCTGCAGTTGCCCGCATCGTCAGAAGCATAGTATCTGATCTGATAGATACCGGGCTCATAGATATCAAGACCTGTGAGATCACATCTTAAGCCGGGCTCTTCGTCGTAGTTGTCCTCGGCTCTGATCCCTGCCATAAAGTCATATTCCTCATCCCCGTATCTGAGCTCGACATCGCAGGGGCCGTAGATAATAGGGGCGGTGTGGTCATCTATTACTGTGATAGGGCAAGTAATATAAGATACATTGCCGAATCTGTCCTTAAGGCAGATCTTTGCCTGACAGGTTCCGGCTACGCTGATATCAGGCTCGGTCACATAGCTGATGTATACTCTTCCGGAATCGTCACTTACCTCCTGAACGAGAGAAGAAGCCGGGGGCAGCTCCCCGCCAAGGTAGATTGTAGCAGGCTTTATAAGTCCGGTAGGAGCAGTTGTATCACCGATAGCAGGCGCCTCGATCTCAGCAGGAGTATCCCCAATAGCAGGCTTTTTGAGAGCAAGAATCGTTCCTGTAACGGACATGGCGGTCAAAAGGACACAAGCCATAAGGATATTAAGTCTCAGTATTCCTTTCTTTGCCATGTTCAGTCACCTTCAGCATATGGGAAATTGGGACTTATGTATCCATTGAATACATTGATATAAGACTGTACGGACTCAGTGGCGCGCTCAGGATAGAGCTCCCCATTAAAGTCATGGTTGCCGTATGCACGGCTAAGGTCGCTGTCTGTCATCATGAAGATGAAATAGCCGTACTGGGCAGTACCCCAGAACTGGGGATCGCAGTGATACCAGCCGCCGTTAAGCTTGCACAGGCACCAGTAATGAACTCTGTGATTATACTTGGAATCACGGGTAACGCAGATATTCTCTATTCCGGCGCGATCCAGCAACGCCTTTGTGGCAGCCCATCTTCCGTAGCATGAAGCACGCCTTGAAGTAAAGGCCTTGACGGCACCTGCTGCCCAGGATGTGTAATCCGAGGTTCCGGATACAAAGTAGATATTGTGGTATACCCAGTACATGATCTTCATGGCCTTCTCAACGTCAGTCATGCCGGGTCTTATGAGACTCTTCAGGATGTTGTCTGCCATGTCGTAGGCTTCCTGGATGGTCTCCTCATCCTCGGCGCCTGTTACGCCTGCCGAAGGACGGGATACCACATTTACCTCGACAGTGATACTTCTCGAATTGCCCACCTCATCGGTCGCCGTATAAGTGAGAGGATATACGCCGACAACGTTGAGATCGACAAGCGAATTATCGATCCTGATATCCGGATCGGGATCGAAGTCATCCTTGACCGTGATATGAGATCTGTAGGATATGGTGTCACCTACAACGACAGAGATATCGCAGGCACCTGTGATAACGGGAGCAAGGTGGTCGTCCTTGACATAGAAAGGGACCGTAACCACTGAGGAATTTCCTGAAGTGTCAGTAAGCCTGACACCGATATCATAATTGCCGCCCTTGCTAAGATCAGGAGTTCCCTGATCGTATTCCGCAGTGACCTGGGTAAGGTCAAATATATCTGTAACAAGAGTATTGGGGTCCGGTGCTTCACCGCAGTACATCTCAACGGGTACAGGCTTTGCGATAGGTGCGGTCTTGTCAATGACATTTAAGACAGAGTGAACGATATAACCCCCGCAGTCTATGGTTATGTCGTAAGATGCAAGAAGGCCCGGATCTATCATAGCCACATTAGTAACGAACTTGGTATTTGCCGGAACCTTATCAAAAAAGAGATCGATAGTAACAGGGGTACCGTATTCGATATCGACTGTGTCCTTATGGGCGATATCGATATCGGTGATAAGACTTGAATATAAACGGAAAGCAAGATACGCCCCGAAAGCGATGCCTGCAAGAATGGGCATCAGGACGTATCCTGCTAAATTTGCAATATTGATCTTACTTAGGCCCTGCATCCTTATCAGACTTTAGCGTTATAGATGATGTTTGTAACAACGCCGTTGGCATCAACGATAAATACGAGCACAGAGCTTCCCTTCTCGTATGTTAAGGTTGTGTCTGTAGAGCTTGTAGCCTCACCATATGCTGCCTTAACGTCATCAAGAGTGGATCCGATGTAGATGCCTTCTGCTGTTGTGACTGAATCGTCGAACAGTGAGATGCTGGCGATAACGTCATCAGGTCCTACAGGGTTTGTGCTGATCGTAAATGAACCACCGTTGTATGTGTAGGTCTTGCTCATGCCCTGACCTGCGCAGGAAGCACTCTCAAAATACTGAGGTTCACCGGCTACAGCATTGAGTGAACTCAGGATGCTGCTCATAGGTGAGCTTACAACGATATTGACGCCTTCGTAGACAAATACATAATTCTGCTCAGCTGCGTTCTCATCGATAGTAACCAGCGGTGCTTCGTTGATCTGTCTCTCCTGCTCCTGGGTGCCGATAACATTAACGTCAGATGAAAGTGTCTCTGAAGTGTTACTGCATGCTGCCACAGACATGACCATTGATACTCCGAGTATCGTTGCCATTACTTTTTTTAGACTCATGGATTAGTACCTCCCTTATATTAAGCGATATTATAATACTCTAAGCAGATTATAATATAAAGACAAAATTGTGTTACGATTTGCCCGCAATTTGGCGCAGATTCAACAATCAGATTACTATTCTATGGCATTGGCGCCGTAGTTTATAAGCTCGCCGTATTCTTTGATCTCTCTTAACTGATCGTTCCTCATGGATTCGTGAAATTCTATCTTGCTGTCATAAACAGAGGCAACTTCGGGAACATTCCTAAAGTCTGTAAGGTCATAATTAGCCGTAAGATATTCTCCGATGAACACAGAGGCTTTATAAGCCCCGTTAAGGTTCAGGTGGATACCGCCGTCATATGTATCAACTGACATATCAAGTCCCATCTCGTCCTTATGATCGCACAGATTAAGGTAGACAAGGCCTTTTGCCGCAGCGTATTCCTCCACATTTGCATCCCACTCGTCGTACCATCCGTAGTCTATGGGGGCCCTGTATAAAATGAGCTCTATCCCGTTTGCCCTGCAAAGCTCGTAGATCTTATCGAGATATGCCATAGCATTATCTCCGAAGGAAGGGTCTATGAGGGGTGTCTGGGGCGGGAACCCGGTATAAGGCACGGTATCGCACCTCATATAGTAACCATTATGGGAGGTGATATCCTTGGTAAAGATATGCTCAAGATCAGCCTTGGTAAGCTCGCTCCACCTGTCATGGAATCTTAATATCGGGAATACATAAGACAGGAAGGTCTCTCCTTCCGTCATAGATGCATTTATGGCATCAGCCTTGGATGTAGACCAGCGCATGCCGTCTAATGTCATACGGTTATAAGACTCGTTCCTGGCATGGTCAAACTGAAGGGAATGCACAGATAATATGACCACCTTGGGTGTCTCATATCTTAAGGCATCCTCCAGAAGATAATAGCTCTGGAAGATATACTGTTCGCCGGATCCACGGATATAAGAGGAGATGCCGTATTCCTCATACATCGCTATGGGATCGATATTCTCGTAGGCGTCACAGTCTCCAAAGATCAGGACCTCATGGGGAACTTCTTCTCTGTAGTATTCCTCGGTAAAAGAGCCCTCGATAACTCCCTTTTGATACTTGGGGACAAGCAGTCTCTGGGCTACATACAGTATTCCCAGAGTTATGGGTACAAGGGCGATCCCGGTGATTATCCTGAGCTTGGATCTTTGCATATTACATTGCTTTGGCAAGCGCTCTAAAGTCCTTAAGAGCCTTCCAGCCTATCTTGACGATCTTAGGGATATTGATAGAATTGGTGCCTCCCTGGCGGGGTCTGAATGTAACCTCCTTGAAGGTCATCTCTTCCTTGTAGTAAGCAAAATAAGTGGTCATCATAATGTTCGGAAGGTTGTAATCCTTATCGAGCTTAGGCAGATACTTGGCAACGGTATCAGCCCTCATGAGCCTGAAGGGAGCATTTGCATCCGGAACCTTGACCTTGAAGAAGCACTTAACAAGGAGACATACGACCTTCTCGACGAAGGCTCTGGACTTGCCGTCACCTCTTACAACCCTGTGGCCGAAGATCCCCTTATAGGCAGTGCGCATAGTCCAGAAATCATCAAATTCCTCCGGGAGGGTCTGACCGTCGGAATCAGTCTGGAAGATATAATCAGCACCATTCTTGATGGCATAGTCATAAAGGGCAATGACCTTGGGTCCATGCTGTTTGCCGGTATCTGAGATGATCTCGAGCTGTGGGTGATCCTTCTTAAACTCCTCCAGGATCTGATGTGTCCTGTCTACGCTTCCTGCGTCAGCTACCACCAGTCTTGAAAGAGGATCCTTGCCCTCCAATACCGGATACCATGAGGAGACAACTTCCTCGATATTGTCCTCTTCGTTATATGCCGGCATTACAACATAAAGTATATCCATCTTACTCCTCATCCTCCGGTACGTTTATTGATTCGTCGACTATATATCTCGGCCTGCCCTTGGTCTCAAGGTAGATCTTGCCGATATATTCACCTATAACGCCAAGGCTTATCATCTGTATTCCTGACAGGAAGCAGAGCAGTACAGTCATCGAGGCCCAGCCCTGGGTCGTATTGCCGATTATGGCGCCAACTATGACATAGATTATCCCTACAAAACTCAGGAAAGCGATTATCGTGCCCAGAGTGGTTATCATGCGCAAAGGCTTGATCGAGAAAGACGTAATTCCGTCTATCGCGAGGGCGAGCATCTTCTTTAAGGGATAGTGGGTGCTTCCCGCCATACGCTCTGCTCTTGAATAGTAGACTATCGCAGTCTTGAATCCCAGCTGCGGGATTATGCCGCGCAAAAAAACGTTGACTTCCTTATAACCTGCAAGAGCCTTGAGCGCCCTCGAAGACATAAGCCTGTAGTCTGCATGATCAGGGATGATATCCACTCCCATAAACTTCAGGAACTTGTAGTAGGACTGAGCTGTAGTCCTCTTAAACCAGGTATCCGTGGTACGGTCGGATCTGACACCGAAAACGATATCAGCACCCTTCAGGTATTCATCCACCATGCCGTCGATGGCATTGATGTCATCCTGACCGTCACAGTCCATGGATATGGTGATATCACATTTGCCGGATACTTCCATAAGTCCGCAGATAAGTGCATTCTGATGACCTTTGTTATGAGCGAGGGAGATGCCTGCAAAATGCGGTTCCCCGCTGCAGAGTCCCTTAACTATCTCCCAGGTCTTGTCGCGGCTTCCGTCATTGATAAAGCATACGCGGCTTTTGTCTGATATCTTATCCGAACCTATAAGGCTCATGAGTTTGTCAAGAAAGAGTTTGCTCGTAACCGGAAGCACCTGCTCCTCGTTATAGCACGGTATTACAAGATAAAGTATGGGAGCCATACATAAAACCTCTCAGATCAAGTGTTCAGATTTAATTATAACACTATTAGTCCTTAATTCTATGACGGGGATAATCTATCCTGCTCTGGACAGATTCCGTAGCACTCTGCGGATATTTGGACTCATCAAACCTGTAGCCGTACCAGCCGTGATCGTGGAAGGCTATGAGTTCTTCGGACGTGTACATAAAGAAATAACTGTTATAGTGCTTACGCGGCGTGGAATCGCAGTGATACCACTGTCCGTCGATGCAGATATAGTTCCAGTAATGCTTGCTGTATGTATAGGGCTCACGCTTTACGATCATGCTCTCGATGCCGGCCTCGGTAAACAGGGCCTTGGCGGCATAAGCAAATGAATAGCATGTTCCCGTCCTGTATACCAGGGCATCATAAGCTGCTCTTGTCCAGGATGTGGTATCGGCATGTTCGACATAGTGGAGATTATACCTGCACCACCAGGTTATCTGCAGAGCCTTCTCCATATCGGTCATATCGTCTGTGATTATGGTGGCGAGGATCTCATCTGCCGCTGCATATACGAGCTCAGGCTCAACATAAGTAGCGGGACGGTCCTTGAGGGTAAGTGTTATCGTCTTAGTGGTCTGATTGCCTGTAAAATCTGTAGCGATATAAGTAACTTCATATGTTCCGGAGGCTGATAGGTCTACTGTAGAGTTATCTATCTCAAGAGTGCAGTTGTCGTCCATATTGTCTCTTACTTTGACTCCCGATCTGTAGGATATAGTATCGCCTACATAAGCCGTGATATCCTGTGTGCCTACTATGACCGGTGCTATCGTATCGTGATGCACGAGCAAAGGAACATCCACTATCGTCTGATTGCCCCAGATATCAGTAACAGCTGCCTGAGCCACAAGATTTCCGCCCTCCGAGATATCCGGCAGGTAATGCCATTCCACTGAATAATCAGATATATCGGATATATCCGTAACACATGAAGTAACATCAGGGATCTGATCAACAGATGTTATCTCCTGAGGCACTGCTGTAGCAGCAGGCGCAGTAGTGTCCGTTATATGGAGGGCACAGTCGTATTTATGGTTCAATATCCTGACATTAAACAAGATATCCTGAGGATATGTGTAATCTATACCTTCGAAATCCAGAGTCTCACTTACCAGCGAAGCAAACCGGGGCTCCCGGCTCCAGAACATATCAAAACCTGCAGTGCTTCCTGCTTCGACAGTTACTTCCCTTATAAGTTTCGAGGATTCATCTGATATGTATTTATTGACTCTCCAGATGACTGCTCCTGCAAGTATCAGGGCAAATACTAAGAGCAGCGCAAATAAGGCGGTGCTCTTTGATGTATTACCGTCATTATTCCCAGCCCTGTCAACATGAACAGGATGAGGAGCATCCTCCCCATGAGGCGTGTCATGAAGATGCTTGGGGAGATGAGCTCCCTTACTGTGTGTCAGATCTTCCGCATTACTTCTCAAGTTTTGCACCATCTTCCATAAGCAGATCTATTCCGGAATCGATATTGGGATAGTTACCGGTAAAACAGGCATCACAATATCTGTGGCCTTCTTCGCCGATCATATCCCCCAGAGATTCCACCTTAAGATATCCCAGTGAGTCAGCACCTATTATATCCCGGATCTCTTCTACCGTATGCTTGCAGGCAATAAGCCTGTCGCAGGAAGGTACATCGGTCCCGTAGAAACAAGGTCTGATAAAAGGCGGCGATGAGATCCTTACATGGACCTCCTTGGCTCCGCTGTTTCTTAAGAGCCCTACTATGTTTGCAATGGTAGTGCCCCTTACTATGGAATCGTCGATCATTACGACTCTCTTGCCCTTTACTGCTGATGTTATGGGATTGAGCTTGATCATGACAGACCTGGCCCTCTCCTCCTGAGACGGCTTGATAAAGGTCCTGCCTACGTATGAATTCTTAACAAATCCCTTCTCATAAGGGATCCCCGACTCAAGGCTGTAGCCAAGGGCCGCATCTATACCTGATTCAGGAACACCTATAACGCAGTCCGCCTCAACAGGATACTGCCTTGCAAGAAGAGCTCCCGCCCTCCTTCTGCTGTCAAAGACAGATACTCCGTCAATGACAGAATCCGGTCTTGCAAAATAGATATACTCAAATATGCATCTGCTGCAGGGCTTCTTTATACCTGAAGCCATAGATTTATACCTGCCGCCCTCTGCGATTATGATCTCTCCGGGCTCAACATCTCTTATGAGCTCGGCACCTGTAGCATCAAGTGCGCAGGTCTCCGATGCAAAGACTATGGCATCTGTCCCGTCTTCGTTCTTTATCCTGCCCATTACCAGAGGCTTAAGTCCATAGGGATCTCTTGCCGCAATGAGCTTTCTGGGGCTCATGCAGATAATGGCATATCCTCCCTCTATAGCTCCCATTACTCTCCTTACTGCCTCTTCGACCGAAGGGGCTGATGTCCTCTCCTTGGCGATCATGTAGGCTATGACTTCGGAGTCAACGGTGGTATGGAATATGGCACCCTGCTCTTCAAGCTTTCTCTTGAGTGTTATGGCGTTTGTAAGATTACCGTTATGGACTATAGAGAGTGTACCCTTAACATACTGGGTTACAAGGGGCTGTGCATTAGAAGGATCTGATGACCCGGTGGTCGAATATCTGACATGACCTATGGCTATATCACCGCAAAGTCCCTCTAATCTTTCC
>AUXO013310720.1_pt1 | contig 10862 bp, 22 predicted proteins | sample 768731 | NCBI WGS metagenome assembly AUXO01 (sample SAMN02715735, study PRJNA202380) | gut metagenome | biome: sheep rumen | host: Ovis aries | place: New Zealand: Palmerston North
TTTGATTTGTGCTATATGGCTTTCTAAATTATTTCCTAATTTTTTTATTAATTGAAACTCTTCTTTACTCATTACTATATATTTTTCTTCAAAGTCCGTATTATCAGAATATTTCTTTTCATATTTATCTAAATTAGAAATCATTGTTTTCAACTTAACCCTGTTTAAAAATTTTTTTATTTTTTCCTTCATTTTTATCTCCTTTATCATAGGATTTCATCATTTCTTCAAATTCTAGATCATCTAAAGTTTTTATTCCTACGTTTTTACATTCTTCTTCCAATCCCCTGATAAGTTGATAAAATTCCTTACTATTTAATTCACTTGTTCTTTTATAAAATAAATAGCAATCACAATTATCTTCTTCTTTGTACCATTTTGCATATGGATAAAAGTTATACATGTTAGTACCTTTAGGAACCTTGGCACCTAATATTTGTTCGTCTTCTCCAGTAGCCAAAGTTCCATAAGATATATTAATGTTTCTCTTTACTTCGTCATCACTAACAGCATGTCCCTTTCCTCTGTTATATCTTGCTAGTTCATTAACTAATTTATGAAAATACTTATTAGCTTGTATTCCTCTGATTTCCTTGTGTTCTTTTATCTCGTATATTTTGTCTTTATCTAGTTTAAATAGACACATTGCTAATTCTTCTGGTTTACCTGTTATTTGCATTGATACATCATTCCATTTAAATATTCCATTGTTTCTTTTATCTCTTGTATCTCTGTTATTGTTTTATGAGTATCACTTTTTAATAGTTTTCTTAAATATTTAATTGCTTTTTCTAATGCTAATCTATCACTCACTTTTTATCACTCCTAAAATGGTAATTCAGAATCGGGAATATCTGGTAAATCATTATTTATTTTTTGTCCAAATTCTTCGAATGGATCATTTTTGTTTTCATTTGTTTTTTGTTCAGTTTTTTCTTTTGAATCTAAAAATTGAACTGTACTTGCTACCACTTCTGTAACATATATTCTTCTTCCTTCTTGATTCTCATAACTTCTAACTTGCAATCTTCCTTCTACTGCCACTAAACTTCCTTTATGAGTATATTTACTCACATTCTCTCCTAACTTATCCCATGCAACTATATTAATAAAATCTGCATCTCTTTCTCCTTCTTGATTCACATATGCCCTATTTACTGCTACTGTGAAACTAGCACATGCTCTATTGGAAGTTGTATATCTCACTTCTACATCTCTACTTAATCTACCTATTAGAATAATTTTATTCATCATTTTCATCATCTCCTATTATTTGTAAAGCACAAAAAAGGAATAATAATAAAATTATTGTAGATATTGCTCCAAATATTACTAGCACTCCTAATAATTTCATTCTATTCCCCCTTTATTACCTAAAATTTGATTTATTTCTTCTTGACTATATGCATCGTAACTATAAACTGCTTCTTCTTGTTTTCTGTTCGTTTTACATACAACATTTAGTAAAATATCTCTATTTTGGTCATTACATAATTTTTGTTCGTTATCTTTAAATGTTCTCATTAAACTCAATTCATTTTTACAAGCCCTTCGTTCTTGTCTTAATCTTTTTATTTCTTTAATTATTCTATAAGATTGTGTTACTGGTACATTTTCTAATTCAATGTAATGCAGCCAATAATCAATCTTTCTGTCAGAATCAGAAAGTTTATTTTTTAATATTTCTATGCTTTCTTCGTTTTCATGAAGTAATCTAACAATTTGTTTTATTTTTTCCAGTATACTCAATCTATCATCCCTATCATCATTTCATCATGGTAATAATCTGCATACCATTCATCATAATCTTCATCTTCTATATCGCAATCTATTACTTCATTAGGTGCTGGATATGTACCACCATAATATTCTTCTGTATCAATCATTTGATTTTCCTTTCTCTTTGTGTTCGTGCATAAAAATATAATTTGAATTATTTCCCATATTTTCCATTAACCATTCACTTGCTTTAACTTTACTTAAATGAGTATTTTTTACTCTATTTTCGTAAAACTCGTCGACAGCCCTATTATGCAATTCTTCATCATCTTCATAATTACCTTCAATAAAGTAATAATCATAATTTTTAGCATCAATATGGTCTATTCTATTAGTATCAGTTGCATATATCACTTTATAGCTATTTATTAGTACCTTATAGCCACATTGTGATACATCATGGTATAATTTTATAGGAATAACTTTAAATGCGTTATAATTGTAAATTTTACCTATTTTTAACACATCAATATTTTTCTTTTCTACACCACACTCTATTAAGTCTTTTACTAACCATTCACAACATGCAAATCTTAAAGTTGGTCTTTCATAACTTAATTTTTTTATAGTTTTTTTATTAAAATGGTCGCTATGAATATGAGTTAGAAGAACTATTTTAAATTTTTTATAATATTCTTTTAATTTTCTAAAAGAAACACCACAATCAATTAAAATAGTTTCTTCAATAATCAATGCGTTCCCATCACTACCTGAATTAATTATTTTATAATTCACTCATATTCACTTCTTCAATAGTTTCTTTTTCTTCAAATTCTGCTTCAATAGTTTGGTCTTGATTTTCTTCAACAACCTCTACTGGTGGTAAATCAACATTCATTTCTTCTGCTTCATACATACCTGCTAAATCTTCTACAAAAGCCTCTCTCAACGCTCTTACTTTAGCTACTTTTTCAATCATTGTACTTGGTTGTTTAGTCCAATTTGAATTTGGAGTACCATCTGTTTTTTTCTGAATACATTCCTCTAATGAAACACTACAATAAATTGAATGAGTCCAATCTTTTCTAAACACTTCAGCCCATCCACCAACTAACTCTTCACTTGGCTTTTTAAATGTTCCATTTTTTATTTTTTCTTCGCCTTTTTCATCAAGAACTATTATTCCTGATTTCATTCCATCATATTTTGGATTTAATACTGCTCTTTTTAATATTGCATCTTTACCGACAACAATACTGGCTGCTTGTCCTGCTTTATATTTAATTAAGTATGCTTCTCTTAAAAATGGATTTAATTTTCTAACCTTACATAATTCAGTAAACATTTTAAATTCTGGCATTGTTATTTGTGCGTTAGTACCGACTATATACTGTTGAACTATTTGAGGAGTTAATTTTATTTCTTGTCCGTCTATATCGTATTTGACAACTATCTCGTTTTGCTTATTATTAGCATTGTTCATATTTATAGCCTCCATTTTCTAAATATTTTTTTAAATCTTGCATTTGCTTTAAAGTACCAAAAACTTTAAATTTAACAGCATATTGTTTTTCTTCTTTTTTCTCTTCAACTGGTGTATGTAAAATTTCATTTACTTTTTCAACTGCTTTTTCTTCAAGTTCTACTGTTTCTTTAGCACTTGCTTTTATTTTTTCAAGTTGTTCTAATCTATTATGTCTATCTGTTACTTCTTGAATGGATCTATTTAAATCTTTTGTTTTTCTATATTCTACTTCTATTTCTTCAGCATAATTTTGAGTATTAATAGTTTTTAAATCTTCCACAACTTTATCAACAAAATTTTTACATTGGTCTTTTAATGATTTCATTGTACTTGATAAATTTACTACAATACCTGTATCAATAAATTCAATAAAACTTATATTTGCATTTTGTTTTAATTCTTCAAAATACTCTTTAATTTCTATTTCTTTGTCTTGCTTAATTTGTGATTCTACTTCATTTATTTTGTTAGATAATATTGCATCTGCATTTTGATATTTAGCTTTTATTTGTTCTTCATATATTTTGTTAAATTCATCATATGGCAACATGATTTTTTCTTTTATGTTTTTTCTTTGCGTTTCAAATTCTTTTAATTCTTTTCCTAAACTGGTTCTTAAATTCTTGATTTCCTTTTTAGTTTCTTCGTTACATACTAAATTATCAAGCTTCATCTCTTCTAGTCTTTTGTCTAAATTTTCTCCAATTTCTTTAATTCTTTCAGTTATAATTGGTAACTGTTCTATTACAGCTATTTCGTTCATTTATTCTTCTCCTCTCAATCTATAAATGTCATAATGTGTTGGATAACCATATCTATTTTTCGTACATACTGTTTCTTTCGAAAACTTATAACCAAGTTCTTTTAGTTCAAATACTCTCGCCCCAAGTTGAGTAATTCCAAGTTCTCTATATGCATCCCAACTTGTAATACTGCCATAATCTTTAAGCCAATTTAATATTCTATCCTTTTGACTTATTCTCTTCATCTTCAATTACTCCACATCTGATAACTTGGTTATCTCCATCACATTCAATTGCAAAGTTTATATAATTAAATTCAACATCTAAATCCCCTAAACAAATGTTTTCATAACTAAATTCCATGTTAAATTCTCCTTTTTATTCATACTTACTTAATAATTCTTTTATTTCTTGCTGTTCTTCTATGGTTGCTTCTTGTTTGCTAAGATTCTCATCAAACCAATCAGGAATTTTTTCAACATATTTTTTCGACTTACTTACGTTATACTTTCTTTCTCTTTCTTGAGCTTGTTGAACTGTCTTAACGTTCTCTCTTTCGTAAGCACTAAGTATTCTAGAAATATATTTTGTACTAATTTTGTTTAATAAAACTGCTTGCTTGATAGCATATCTTGTCAGCTCATTATCATTCCAACTTAAAATTTCTTCACATTCAACTGGACTTAATGTTCTGCCAAAATTTTCCTCAACGTATTCCAATATTGTTGTTGATATATATTGTTTATTTGTTATATTGTTTATTTGTTTAGTTGTTGTTATTTGTTTGTTATTTGTTTGTTGTTCGTTTGTTATTTGTTTGTTATTTTGCTTGTTATAATCTTGATACCTATTGTAATTATTTATAGTAATTACAGTATATTTATTGGTTGTTGTCTTTGTTATTTCGTTTGTTGAAATTAGCCTAGTTAATGAAGTTCTTACCTGTTGCAGTGTCAATTTCGTTTGTTGGACTAAATGTTTTAGGCTGGTTATTACTTGTCCTCTTTTTACCTCAATACCTTGCCATCTTTTGTCTTCCCAATTAGCTATTAATAATAAATGTAAGAATAATCTAACAGTATTTGTATCTTGATACCATTCCCATTTCAAGATTTTTTTATTTATGACTATAAACCCATTATTCTCATTCATTACTATCCTTTCTACTCAACCAGTACCCAAAGATTTGACAAATTGTTAATTTTATGTTATTTTCTAGTTGAAATTTGTTTAGATTTCATTCTGATTTACTAGTTCTTGTCCAACTAGTGAATCTTTTTTATTTGAATATTTTTCTTTTAAATATTCATTTAGATTTTTTATCATCTGTTTTGCTTCTTCCTTTGTTTTAGGATTTGTTACAATTACTTTTAATCTGTTTTTTTCTTGCATATTTTCTTCTGTTCTGTCGTGGTATTTTTAACTATGTGCTATACAGTAGGTTTCTGTATGTCCTGCTGATACACAGTTGTTTATTTCTTTTTGATTGTAGTTACTATCAAGACTTATTAATACAGTTAATGCACTTACAATCAAAATACTTGTAATTGTAACTTTAACCCATTTTTTTAATACTCTTTTTGTTTTCATTTTTCTATCTCCTTTTTAATTTACTTTTGTTTTACTTCACTTTATAATAGTTAATTAAGAAAGTGAGGTGATATATTTGAAAAATTATAATTTGATGGAAATGACTATTGATATAGTCAAAACTATGGTTGCAGCTTCTACTAATTATTATCCAAATGAAGAAAGTGCTAAAGAATTAACAAAAGTAATTGATACAGTGTATAATAAATTAGTTGATTTGGCTGAAAAACCACATGTTGTTTATCCAAAAAATAATTCTCAAGATTAGATACTAGCTATCTAGTCTTTTTTTAGTAATATCTCTAGTAACTTTATATCATTCTCAGTATAGTAAGATATTTCATAAAAATAATTAATAAGTTTTTGCTTTAACTCTTCTATAGTGTAATTTTTCTTTTCTTCTTTCATATTCTCTCCTTTTTAGTTTTGTTTTGAGTTGTGATTATACTCACGAATTACTTTAAAAAAAATTAGCTCATCTACTTCATAATATTTTAATGCTTTTTCCAATAATTCTAAGCTCATGTCTTTAGCATCTTTTTCATATTTTGATAAAGTATTGAAGTGTATTCCTAAGTCATTGCTTGCTTCTACTATTGTTTTCTTTCGTTTGTCTCTTAGTGATTTTAATTCCTGTCCTATTAAAATACTATCTAAATACATTGCTTCACCTCCTTTCATCTTGGTAACATTATATCGTGATTATAATCACTTGTCAATACTAAAATGTGATTTTTTTCACTTTTTTTGTTGCAAATTTACAAAAATATGTTAAAATTGATTTGTAGGAGGTGTTTATGGCTAGGTTTTTTAATAAGAATTTAAAGTTTATTAGACAGCAAAGAGGAATATCGCAGCAAGAGCTAGCTGATAAATTAGATTTAGATCGTTCTACTATATCTCGTTGGGAAAATGATGAGATGGATATAACTGTTGGAAATGCTATTCAGCTTGCAAATTATTTTAATGTTCCTTTAGAAGATTTTACAAGCAAAGATTTAAGTATTAATGATAATTTAAAAAAATTTGATGAATTAGAATTGCTTTTTAGTAAAAATAAAGATATTTTAACTGATGACGATAAAGAAACTATAAGATTTATTGTCGAAAAAAGAAAGAGAGAAATTGATAAACAAATAAATAGACAATAAGTACGCTAGTACAGGTACTTAATAAAGGAGTATTAAGTATTATGATTAAACAATTATTAGAAAGGGAAATAACTCAACAAGAGTTATTAAATTATTATAATGCTACAATAGTTTATGATAAATTACCTAGTAGCATTAATGGGTTGGTATTTTGTTATGAAAATATTAATACAATTATAATTAATGAAAATTTATCATCTTCTAAGAAAAAGAAAACTATATTGCATGAATTAGCTCATTTAGAACTACAGCAATTATGTCAAATTGATAAAGATTTACTTTATTTAAAAATTAATCAATATGAAAACGAAGCAGATGGATATATACAATTTATTTTAGATTGTATTAAAGAAGAACAAAAATATAAAATTGGTTAAAAGTATGCTAGTACATGGTACTTTTAATATAAATTTGTAGTAAAGGAGGTGGAGCGTGAAGAATAATAATGCTTTTTTGTTTTTTTCAATTGGGATGCTTTTTTCATGTGCTATTTTTTGGATATTGATAGAAACAAGTTTTGAAAGCGATTTGGAACTCCCTAAAATAAACTTAAATAATGTATTTCAAACAAATGATGAATCTAAAAAAACAGACAACGAGGCAACAAAAAGTAAGCAATCTACAAATGTTATTGAAAAAGCTACAGGAACAAAAGTATTAAAATGTACCAAAAGTGAAAAGGATGATGATAATTATAAATCAGATAAAACATTAACTATTACTTATAAAAATAATGAATTGAAAACTTACGAGGAAAAAATAAAAACCGAAACAAATCCTGATAATATTGAGTTTATGATTGATGTTAGTAAAGGATTTGGTGAACTATTTTCCAAAATTTCTGGAGTTGAAACAAAAGTTACAAAAATTAGCAACAATTCTTTTGAAAGTTATACTAAAATAACTTATGATAAATTAGACATGGAACAATTGTCTAAAGTTTTTGCTGATGATTCAAATAATGAAATAGCCGGAAATGATATGTTTAAAAAAACAGGGGTTGAAATGGATGAATATAAAAAACAATTGGAACAAGAAGGATATTCTTGTAAATAAAAAAAAGACCAACTGCTGGAACAGTTAGTCAAACACAAGGACATAGAAAATGTCTTATGTAAGAAAAAAACTTATCTACCACGACAGATTTTTTTCTATGTCCTTATTATATCAAAAAAAGTAATAAGGAGCAATGATTTATGAATGAAAATTTTTTAGATTTTGATAATTTATATAATGATTATTATTTGAAATCAAACGAATATTTAACTAAGTGTGCTTGTTATATTAGAGTATCTACAGATGATCAGGTAGAATACTCTCCTACTTCACAATTAAAGTTAATACTTAAATATGCACTAGATAATAATTTGTTTATTAGCAAAGAAAATATATTCCATGATGATGGAATTAGTGGAACTAATAGTAAAAATAGAAACTCTTTCTTAAAGATGATAGCAGTTGCTAAATCTAAACCTAAACCATTTGAAAAAATACTTGTGTATGATTTTAGTCGATTTGCTAGGAATAAAGAAGAATCAGTTATGTATAAAACGCTTTTAAGAAAGAAATTAAAGATAGATATAGTTAGTATTACTCAACCTCTTACAGAGGGTAAAGAAAGGGTAATATTAGAGTCAATGTATGAAGCAATGGATGAATATTACTCTCTTAACTTATCTGAAAACGTGCAACGTGGAAAAAGAGAAAAAGCAGAACGTGGGGAACACAATGGCTTTGCACCATTTGGATATAAACTGGTAAATAAGCAACTAGTCATCGATGAAGAAAATGCTAAATTGGTAAAAATGATTTATAGTATGTTTATTAATACAGAAAATATTAAACATATTTGTAACACTTTGAATGACATGGGAATTAAATCTACTCGTGGAAAACTTTGGGGAAGAAAGACACTTAAACTTATTCTTACAAATAAGACTTATATCGGTTTTGTAAAAAATGAGAGTAATTATTATAAAGGACTGCATGAATCTATAATAGATAATGAAACATTTGAAAAAGTTCAAAAAATTTGGGAATATAGGGAGAAACATTTTTCTAAATGCAGAGAGCAAGTTCAACATAATCATTGGTTAAGAGGAATACTCAAATGCGGTTCTTGTGGTTATGGCATGTATTATTTTAAAAGAAAAGATAGAGATTATGCTATATTTCAATGTGGTGGCTATCTTCATGGTAGGTGTGATTCGCATTATTTAAGAGTTGATGAAACAGAAAAAGTTATTATTGAGCAACTTAAAATTGATTACACAGAAAAAGTAGATATAAATGTATCTAAAAATAATTCTAATACTGAATATGATATTGCTTTGTCTAATTTAAAATCATTAGAAAATAAACTTAATAGAGTTAAAGAATCATATATAAATGGTATTGACACTTTGGAAGAATACAAGGATAATAAAAATAAATTACAACAACAAATTAAAATTATTAATGATAGAATAGAACAATTAAAAGAGCCTTCGAAAGAAGTTATATTTAAAAAATGCGAGCAGGCTTACAAAATACTATCCGATGAGAAAACGGAAAAGGGGCTAAAATCAGAAGTATCGCATGCTTTATTTGAGAAAATAGTATATTATAAAGATAGTGAAACACTAGCAATTACTTATAAATAAAAGATATTTTAAGTTGCATATAAAAGGAAGTTTACTCCAGTTATATTCCTCTTGTATGCTCTATATAATATAGAAAGGAAATATTATGTATTGTATATATTTAAAAAAAAGAAAAAATAAACCATTTTGTAAAATTTTAAATCGAGAAATAAAATTTGAAGAATGCTCTTGCTGTAATAATAAAATATTTCCAACTAGAAAAGAAAGACCAATTAATAATTTTCAAATCAAAAAAAGCACAAAATCTACGAAAAAAAGTGCATTTCTGGTGAAAAAATCTCCTAAAATGCCAAAAAAAGTGCAAAAATTAAAAAAACAGAGTTATAAACACCAAAAAGCAGATAGAAATAGATTCAGTATTATAACTAATGATTTGGAACATTGTATTTTATGTGGGGCAAAAAAAGATAACTTACACGAGGTGTTTTATGGGGCATACAGACACACTTCAATAAAATATGGTCTAGTTATTCCTTTATGTGAAAGACATCACACAAAAGGAGAATATGCTATACATCATGATAGAGAATTGGATTTAAAAATGAAATTTTTGGCACAAAGGATATTTGTTAGTAGGTACTCACTTGAATTATTCATAAAAGAATTTGGCATGGATTATATTGAAAAATATAAACAGTATTAACATTTTATTGACTTTTGTTTTAAAAAATGTTAAAGTATTTAACACTAATTAAATTATTTATGTTGCAAATTTTTTGCATTGTGTTATAATTTAGTTATAGCATAACAAAAAGTTATGCGGATGATATATGTCTATTTTTAAAAATATACAATTCATATGTATGAATTTGAATATTATTTAAATAAAATGGCATAATAAAAGAGGAATAAATCCTTTCCATGTAGGTGTTACTCCTCTAGTTGTTTTATTTTAAGACTGTAGCACACATCGCCAAGATGAGTGCCCTTTTTATTCCTTTTTGTCGAAAATCTTAGCTAGCAATGTCAAAATTACTATAAGAATTACAGTTTCTAGAGTCATCTAGATTCCTTCCCCAAAACCCCTAAGATTTACATCGAGATGCATTTATATCACTTCTCCTTGAAGGTTTTGTTAATAGTAAAACAAACTAGAAAAAAACACTCACTTTATTCCTCTGTCCATCATTATATAATAATTGTCTTATTATGTCAAATTAAAAAATGTAGCCTATTTGGTTACATTTTTTAATTGATTATATAAATTAGTAACTCCACCTAACCAATATTGATTTAAGCCAGTAGGATCATTATCAGCACCAACAGGACAATATTTCTTTTGAATTTTTTCTATTGTATCTAATCCAATATCAAAATAATTATTCTTTAAATTATTTAAAAACTTTTCTATTCCTTCGTCTAAAGAATTGTAATGAATTAATCCACTAGTACACATCATACCACCTACATTATTCTTTTCTCTGAATGCTTTAGACGTATAATTTCCAGTTTCCCATCTACTAATTGCAATAGAGATTAAAGTTTGTTCTTC